>Ga0247778_1000055_pt1 | contig 191414 bp, 176 predicted proteins | sample UWRJL049202B5_FD_179939 | JGI IMG/M metagenome (GOLD analysis project Ga0247778, IMG submission 179939) | Plant litter microbial communities from Arlington Agricultural Research Station in Wisconsin, United States - UWRJ-L049-202B-5 | ecosystem: Environmental > Terrestrial > Plant litter >... | reverse complement strand
TTTGGAAAAATGGATACGTACTCAGATATTCATTCCTACCGGCTACCGGCGCAGTTTTCAGAATCGGGGGTTGAAAAGTTCGCATCAGAATCAGAATTCCCGAACCCCCGCTATCGTGGATGGTGCTGGTGGTGTTTCTGCTTCGTGTCGTGACCCAACGGGTGCTACGGATGCGTACAAGATCAGCGGTCAGGCTTTTGTGGGGAAAGGTGGAGAGGAGTAGGCTTGCTGTGGGTTTGCTGTTTAGGTACAGTAGTGGCAGTGGCTTAGGACCCTGAGATTTTTTTCTTTTCTTTTAGTTTTTAGGGGGTTACCCCTTTTTCTTCCATTTCAGTTCGGTTCATTACTCAAATGTTTTTTGAGATGAGGTGAAATTGAGATGTGGTTGCTCAAGATGTAATTTGTGTCTTACAGAAATCTGAAGTTGAAACCTGTGAGGGGTACGAGTGACATCATTCGCTTCTAAGCATTCCAAGCAAGGGGAGATTGGGTCAGGTCGTATTTCTTTGAGGGTAGGGTTTTGCCGCTTACCGCCAGCCAGGAAAGGAGAAAGGAGAAAGGAGCTGGTGGAGAGTTGAAATTTCGCATGCTGCTGATCGCGTTTTCCTTTCCGACAGGGGTGCGGTGGAAGATCGCAACTTCGATCGCCAATCTGAAACGTTTCAGTTTGCATTCTTCCTGTGGATTTTAGAGAACGTTGGGATTTTGGGATTTTGGGAGGGCGCTTTGGTGCAAATTTCGAAAGTGAAAAAAGGGTTGGTTGGTGGGGTTTTGGTCCGATGTTACACCATTTAGATGTGGTTGATGCTGCCATACGAGAAGAAAAGAGTAGAGATCCTTGAGGGATCATGGATTATCCATCTCCATCTCATCCTCTCTATCACTGAAAATGGATGCGCCACTCACAGCCGCACACGGATCGCTGACAAAGTCCATTGAGCTCGGTCCAGCAGAAAAACGCGGGACTATCCTGGGTGATAGTGGAGATTTTATCGTGGATATCATTTATGTTGTCCACGTTTGGGAATTGGATTCGGTACGTATCTCCCATCGCAGGCCTCCAGGCTTGAGGCGGTACCCGTGTTTTATAGGGCCGTTAAAGATAGACGTCTTTATCGAGATGTGCCTCATCCATGCGCTCCTGCAGGAAAACGCCTCTGATATCATCGCCCGTGCTTTCGCAGCCTTGTGATCAAGGCCTGTCATTATATTGTGTGCCGCATTTTACAATCATGGTTTTAATTATTGCGATGAAAAATCGAGGGCGTGAACGGCATCGCGAGACGGAAGAGAGCAGCGGGATAATTGTCTATTTGAGAAGTCTGAGAAGTTAGAGTGCTTTGCCGTCAAATCAGAAAGAAATCCCCCGCCGGCGCACCCCTGAAGGGCACTTGACTGGCCACTTGGGGGTCGCACGAGGCCAAATTCAAGGCTTGCCCCCTTGTCAACGTGCGCCCAGCAGACGCTAGAGAAGCTAGAGCCGTTCTGTACAGTGATTGCAACCCCCAAATGATCCAAATAATCCAAGTAATCCAAATCACTGTCATGACTGTCACGACTGTCACTGATGCGCGTCTGCGGAGGGGAGGGCACACTTATACTTACCTGCAATATAGAGTAGTATCCATCCTGACTACCGCTCCCGCTGCTGCTGCTCCGGATCTTAGAACTATCCTACGAGCTATCCTACGAGAACGACCCCCATCTGTCTCTCGCTGCAGCTTCGAACCCCTTCCGGAGGTCGACGCCGGCACTAAAATCTCCAGACCTCTAAATTTCTAAGCCTCTGTAAATCATACAGAGACAGCTAAGAAATCTCCTAAAAGCTGCAGGCCTGCCGTTCCGCTTCCACTTCTACCACCCTCTCCTATCATAGCCTAAGGCGCCGCCCTGTCTCCACTCTTAGTATTCCCGGCAGCACAGCTCAGCACAGCGCTGGTGCACCAGCGAATCTGCGGCCACGACCAACCGGCGACGACCTCCCTACTGCGAGTTGCGAGCCCCTTCACCTCGAGCATATACTCCTCCTACTTCATCTTATATACGCTTTAACCTACGCTTCTGCGCCAGATATCCGTGAGCCTGTCGACGCTCCCTCCACTCCTTTTTCTCCTGGCAGATACGGTAGCTTAACCTTATCACAGCCCCTCGTTGCCGGCCTTGCCTGCCTCTGACGAAGTGAAGTGGAACTCTGCGCCGCTGCAAAACCCAATCGGAAGTCGAATTCGCTTGGTCGCGTTGACAAGGGCCAAAAGACCCCCAATACCCAAAGCTGCACAACCTTCCCATCTTTTGTTGCGCATTGAGTAAGGCATTGACTCGAGTCTGATTTCTGTGTTCGCCGGGGGTGAGTCCTGACTCTTTTTCTATTTCTTTCATCCTGCCATTGTCTCTGCCTTGACGTTCCTGCCACTCTTCCCCTCGACTTCGAAGGCAGGAAAATCGTTGCGCATAGGAAGAAGGAGCAGCCTTTCTAATACGAGTCTTAGCACATCACCCTCAAGACTTTCGCCAACCTTTTTCTCAAATTCCGACTGTGTTGAGCCCTCCTCGATCCTTCATGCCGTCTCAATAGACATCCGCCCCGAACAACCATCAAATCAGCCTGGCAAGATAAACGTCCGCCATGGCCCACTTCGACGAAGACACCCTCGCGGCTGCGAGCTCGATATTGAAGTGTCTGGCGACGAATACGAGCATCGACTCGTCTCGCATCAATGGGCCCATCAATCTGCCGGGTCCTACGACGGCTGGAAAGTTGCAGCTCGAGCATGAACTATCAAGCTTGGTGAACAGAGTACTGCGGCTGGAACAAAAGGCAACGGTCCTCAACCATCAAACTCTACCCATCACCCCAAGCGAATCAGGTGCCCCATCGGGGTTTGCTGAAGTGGTTACGGGCGGACAGAAAAAGGGGACTCCGACAAGACAACAGCTCGTCAATTCGCTGGCAAATTCCAGAGAAGCGCCACTAGATGAGCGACCCCAAAAAGTTGCCAGAGTCGCAGGGGATGCACCCCGCCCCGAGGTGTTAGAAGAACGAGTACTCGACCAAGCGGCGCAGATTCAACAGGCGAAAGAGGCAAATGAAGGTCTGGAGCAGAAATTGCTTGATTTCATCTTAGAGCAAGAGAAGAAGAATCGGCAAGAGCTTGAGCGTGTCTTGACTCTTGAGAGAGAGTTGAGGAAACATCAACAGGCCAATGAAGCTTTCCAGAAGGCTTTGAGGGAAATCGGAGAGATTGTCACCGCCGTCGCTAAAGGTGATTTGAGTAAGAAAGTTTTGATACACGCTATAGAGTTGGACCCTGAAATTACCGTGTTCAAGAGAGTAAGCGCCCTCATACTATCTCTTTCCCCCACTTGACACTAATTTGAAATTTTATAGGTAATCAATACTATGATGGACCAGCTTCAAGTATTCTCGGTCGAAGTCTCTCGAGTGGCAAGGGAGGTCGGCACAGAAGGTATTTTGGGGGGCCAGGCGCAAATATCTGGAGTTGATGGTATATGGAAAGAACTTACGATGAATGGTACGTTTTCTTGCATGTTTCACACCTACTTGGGTTTTCAAGTAACATGGAACCTGCGACACAATATTGAGCCAGAAATTATTAATGTCTTCTCTGCTAACACAATTTAGTTAATGTTATGGCACAAAACCTTACCGACCAAGTTCGAGAAATCGCATCCGTCACAACCGCAGTTGCACATGGAGATTTGACACAGAAGATCGAGAGACCTGCCCAAGGTGAAATTTTACAATTACAACAAACCATTAATACCATGGTGGATCAATTAAGAACATTCGCTTCCGAAGTCACCCGAGTAGCAAGAGATGTCGGGACAGAAGGTATCCTTGGGGGTCAGGCTGAAATTGAAGGTGTCAAGGGAATGTGGAATACATTGACCGTAAACGTCAACGCTATGGCTAATAATCTCACAACGCAAGTCAGAGATATTGCTATGGTTACGACAGCGGTGGCCAAGGGCGATTTGACACAGAAAGTGCAAGCAGAGTGTAAAGGGGAGATCGCGCAACTCAAGGATACAATCAACTCCATGGTGGACCAGCTTCAGCAATTCGCCCGCGAAGTTACCAAGATTGCTAGGGAGGTTGGTACTGAGGGTAGACTTGGTGGCCAAGCTACTGTACATGACGTTGAAGGCACCTGGAGAGATCTAACTGAGAACGTCAACGGCATGGCCATGAATTTAACGACGCAGGTGCGAGAGATTGCAAAGGTCACTACTGCTGTAGCCGAGGGTGATCTTACGAAGAAGATTGGCGTAGAGGTTCAAGGGGAAATCGCCTCCTTGAAGGATACGATTAACACCATGGTTGACAGATTAGGCACGTTCGCATTTGAGGTCAGCAAGGTCGCCAGAGAAGTCGGAACAGATGGAACCCTAGGAGGCCAAGCTCGAGTCGAGAACGTGGAAGGCAAATGGAAGGATTTGACCGAAAATGTCAACACCATGGCAAGCAATCTGACGTCCCAAGTGCGAGGAATATCCACTGTCACGCAGGCTATTGCAAATGGAGATATGAGCCAAAAGATCGAAGTTGAGGCAGCTGGCGAAATTCTCGTCCTGAAGGAGACGATAAATAACATGGTTGATCGATTGAGTATCTTCTCGAACGAGGTACAGAGAGTGGCCAAGGATGTGGGTGTTGATGGTAAAATGGGTGGTCAAGCAGATGTTGCTGGTATTGGTGGACGATGGAAAGAGATTACCACTGGTGATTACAGCCCCTGACCATTATGTGGAAAAGCTAATTCGTTCCAGATGTTAACACGATGGCCATGAATTTGACTGCCCAAGTCAGAGCTTTTGGCGATATCACGAACGCTGCAACGGATGGGGACTTTACAAAATTAATTACCGTTGAGGCATCTGGAGAAATGGACGAACTGAAGCGAAAGATTAATCAGATGGTATTCAATTTGAGGGACTCGATTCAAAGAAATACGGCTGCCAGAGAGGCGGCCGAACTTGCAAACAGGACAAAGTCGGAATTCTTGGCCAACATGTCCCATGAAATTCGAACACCGAGTAAGCAAACCCCCGTGGTTCAATTCCGCCTTCGGTACAGTTCGTGAGTTTCTGCATTCAGCTCAAGATTTGAATCACTCACACGGTGTGGAAGAATCTTGAATGTTGTGACTCGCGAACTGTCCTGATTACTACACTGCTTGATTACCAATGCTGACCGTAAAACTATAGTGAACGGTATCATAGGCATGACACAGCTCACACTCGATACGGACCTTACCCAATATCAACGGGAGATGTTGAATATCGTTCACAACTTGGCGAACAGTCTGTTGACCATCATCGACGACATTCTCGATTTATCGAAGATCGAAGCTAATAGGATGGTTATGGAAGAAATTCCGTATACATTACGGGGAACAGTTTTCAATGCTCTTAAAACGCTGGCCGTGAAGGCAAATGAGAAGTTCTTGGATCTTACTTACCGAGTCGACAGCTCCGTACCTGACCATGTCGTTGGTGATTCCTTCCGTTTGCGCCAAGTCATCCTCAACTTAGTCGGCAACGCTATCAAGTTCACCGAGCACGGAGAGGTTTCTTTGACGATCCGGAAAGCCCCTCAAGATCACTGCGCTTCGAACGAGTACGCTGTCGAGTTCTGTGTCTCTGATACTGGAATTGGTATTCAGGCAGACAAGCTTGACCTCATCTTCGATACCTTCCAGCAAGCGGATGGATCTATGACAAGAAAGTTCGGAGGTACTGGTCTTGGTCTATCAATTTCGAAGAGATTGGTCAACTTGATGAGGGGTGATGTTTGGGTCAAGAGTCAGTACGGCAAGGGCAGTTCGTTCTTCTTCACCTGTACTGTCCGATTGGCCACCTCAGATATTGGGTTCATCAGAAAGCAACTCACTCCTTACCAAGGCCACAATGTCCTCTTCATCGACAAAGGACAAACTGGTCACGGAATGGAGATCGTCAGTATGTTATCACAAATCGGCCTGGTTCCTATTGTTGTTGACTCGGAAACCCACGTCAACTTGGCTGGTGGCGGGTCTAAGGTTGCGTCTACGTATGATGTTATTGTCGTCGACTCGATAGAAACGGCAAGACGTCTAAGGGCCATTGACGAGTACAAGTACATTCCAATTGTCTTGTTGGCCCCTGTTGTTCATGTCAGTCTCAAATCAGCCTTGGAACTGGGAATTACATCTTATATGACCACTCCTTGCTTGACAATCGATCTTGGAAACGGAATGATTCCAGCCTTGGAAAACAGAGCTGCGCCATCTTTGGCGGACAACACAAAGTCATTCGACATTTTATTAGCGGAAGACAATATTGTTAATCAGCGCTTGGCTGTGAAGATCTTGGAGAAATATCATCATGTTGTTACAGTCGTCGGCAATGGACAAGAGGCACTCGATGCTATCAAGGACAAGAGATATGATGTTATTCTCATGGATGTTCAGATGCCGATCATGGTTAGCCTCGAAGATGTTTTTTGTATTTACAGCACTAACACAATTTTAGGGAGGTTTCGAAGCCACAGCCAAGATTCGAGAATATGAGCGAAGTCTAGGCACACAACGAACACCCATTATCGCCCTAACAGCGCACGCCATGTTAGGCGACCGAGAAAAGTGCATCCAAGCTCAGATGGACGAATACCTCTCCAAGCCCCTCAAGCAAAACCACCTCATCCAAACCATACTCAAATGCGCCACATTAGGGGGCGCATTATTAGAAAAAGGCAGAGATGTCCGCTCCTCTGCAAACGAGGAGCATCCCCAACCCTTAGCCACGAATGGCGCTCTGCCCAACCCCTCAAATGCACTGCTGCGTCCACCGCTTGAACCGAGGCCCTTTACTACAACGGGGCCGATAAATCATGGGAGTTTGGAGAGTCCGGCGATTGTTACGGCGGATTCGGATGATCCGTTGGCTAGAGTAAGTTTTTTCTACCTTGATGTTGTCTCAAACGTCGTTTTTCAATGAGGGAACTTTACTAATAACTATCATAGCTCCTCATGCGCGCCCACAGCAGTTAACCCCAAACCTTGTAACGAACATATTACCCACCAAATTCCTTCCTCTTTTGATACCAAACTTCCTTCACATTTCTTTGTAACCCCCAATTCCAAATACACATTTCAACTTCCGAGGAATGGCGACGGCGTTCGGCATTGGGTTGGGGTCTGGGGTATCCATTTGTGAACCTCTTTTGTTTGACGGTGTCTCGGGATCATGGCAGCCTTTTAATTGCTGCCGTTTTCTTAATTTTTTCGTCCTCCCGCCTGTGTGTGGGAGGGTCATAGTGTTGCATTGTGGGAGGCGAATTTTTTGTTGTTGCTGGTTACATAAGTGGTCATCTTCGGGCCGATGAGAGAGATGGGAGGAAGACGAAGGAGGGTAGCAGATCATGTATTGATGTATGGATGGATTATGAACTGTGTCTCTTATGCTTTGGTGTATGTGATATGTTTTTTGAGATCTCATTGCGACGGTCCGTTTGTAGTGGCTAAGTGGATGGACGGAAGCTTATTGGCCTGAGTTTGGATGTTGACAGTGTCGACCGAGGACGTTGGACTCTTTCTCTTTCCTCGCTTCTCCTCCCACGCTTCTCAACTGATATGACAGGGAATGCAGTCCCAGATTTTCTTCCCTTCAATTTTCCTACTGACATCCCCTTTGATTGACGCCGCTCTGAAACTGGTATACACGCACTGCAAACGAAGAGTAAGGAAGTTGCACGCACGTTCTTCTTTTGGTTGTGCTTAAGGATGAGTGACTGGGGCCTTAGGTTAATACTGGGGATTTGCATTTGGGTTTTGAGGAGTGATGCTGGTGGAGGTGGAAATGGTTGGTTGGGGGAATGGGGACTTTGTTTTTGAGATTGCACATTTTTAGGACATAGCCTTAGGCTGGAGTCGTGATCTGAAGTTTGTTAGGGTTTGTCCTGGAAGAAAGCATGTGATGGCATGTGAGAAGTGAGGGGAAGAATGTTCTTGAGTAGGAAGTGAGGTTGATAGGGCAATTCTATGAATCATCACGAAGTTGCTGCAAGCTTTCAAGTGTATTTTCCAACGTTTATTTTTATTTTTACAAAACTATCAAAAACCCAGATTATACAGTGAAGTTCAATCAACAGCTCCCCCACCATCACATGACGACATCGCTGATATCCCAGCACCTCGTTCCAGACCTTCATCAGTGGCTGAAACTAGATCAACCAGGGTCCCATCGGCCTTGTGTAACACGAGGTTGATTTTCATATCTCCTGTTTGTGATAGGTCATTTCAGGGCGAGATCAGATGATGTGCAAGGGAAGCAAGGACGGAGAGAAGCATTCGGTGTTTGCCGTTTGGAATAAAAGGGAGACAAGGGGCTTGTCTTGTGGAGTGTGGTTGGTGAGCTGTCGAATGCGAATTCCCTGTTTCTTTGGTCACCGCCCTTTTGCTTGATGATTCTAAAACTTCGCGTTAACTTTTTTGAAGAAGAAGACGAGGCAATGTAATTGTGAGTTGAGCCCCTGTTTTGTAGGGTCGCAATTTGATAGCGTGTATAAATACTAGCGCTCCAAGAGTTGAGCAGTCCAGGGATTGACCGTATGTGCGGGGTGCGACGTGATCTGTACCGCAGGCGGGCTCACAGCTGAGATTCGATATGCGAGTGCAGACCGGCGATTTCTTGGGCTCGGCCTGGCCAATGAACGGGCTCGGTAATTACGTGCAGGACATGCGGCCTGCGTTACATTGCTTGGCCCAAGGCACCGAGTACGCTGGCAATTGTGAAGGGGTTTTGGGTTGTCGAATAGGCGGTTGGAGACAAGGAAGGCGCGAGGATTGGTGTGCCTTTGAGTTTGATGCGATGATCTTGGAAATATACTTTTCGACCAGACTTGAAAGTTGGGGGATCGTATGAAGTATTCGTGGAAGCTTTGGTCCGGCGAGGTTGATCACAATTGTTCTGTTTGTTTCCATCAATAATTTCTAGATTGAAGATTCCAGCAAGGGCCTTCGGGTGGCCATGTCATTGGCTTTCCATGGGAAACCCTCGTATTTCTGAGTTTCTGATGCAGAGAATTGCATGGTACTTGATCGTCGTTTCAAGTCCCCGTTAGTGAAAAGCAAGCTGATGTTTTCGAAGAAAAGCCATGAGCTGTCGTAATGGAAAAAGAAACGACCAGTTACAAATGTGATTCTGTGGTCTTTGAACAGAAGCCTCTAAAATTCCTGCGATTATTTCCATGGTTTAGGCTTCCAACATCATTCCTCTGTTTGGCTGGCTCCGGACTGTGCCTCCGGATGAGTTGTTTTCTCGTCAATCATTTCATGTTTCTTCGGAAGCATTTTGACTCAAGCGCTCACCACACCCTGAGCAGACGGGACAAGGGTTGGGAAGGGGGTTCTTGCAGCTGGCCGACTACTGAGCAGAGAGTCCACGTACCTGTGCTCATCATAGTCCCAGGTATACAACAGAACGATACTCCACCGTTCTATCGTCCCATCAACTTCCACCTCCCCCTTTTATGTCTGAATATATCTCGCTTAAGCGCGTGAAAGTCGGCATTACGGGCACCGACATGCGTCATTGTGCAAACATGCAGGTGAACCCTTGGATTTTGTGCAGCCCAGTCACCAGTCACCAGTCACCAGTCACCAGTGAGGCCCTCAGCCAGTGAAGCCCCGCCGGAGAGAAAATGCCATGTCCATAGACTCCATATCCATATCCATATCCATGTAGCCAGAAGTGCAGGGATCTTAAAGACCCTGGGCATGGTTTAAAAAGCAATGCATCTTTTTGCTTCTCGTCCTGGTGGTCCCTTTCCGTCACTGGCCTCTCACCTCATAGCCCCCTCTCTCCTGCACCTGCCCCTCCTTCCTCGTCAATAAAAGCCGCGTCCCTTCTGCCCGCATGGCCGCTGCTGCTGCTGCAGAAAAAGCAAGCGTACTACTGTACTCTATCATCTCTGCGGGTTCGTATTATGTATTGTTATTGCTGCACGTCCAAGACAGACAGGGCTTCGCTCGATGTTGGTAATACTGACCGACCCCATACCCATCCCCTGCGACACGCACATCTCAAAGATCCGAGGAACCGTAGCCGTGGCCGCCGCGACAGATCCAGCTCCACTCTCCAGTACTGAGTATCCATGACAACAGCGCCCAAAGCCCCGAGGGCCAAAGATACCGGAGCCTTGTAGGCTGACCATAGGCGTGTCTAGGGACTCTTCCGCCTGTCCTTAAATGCCAACTAATATTGCAAGTCCACTAAAATGCGCCTGGGGCCCTGTTTTTTTGGACCTCAAGCCATGAAAGTGCCAGAGCTAAGCAGAAAGAAAACAGCGGAACGTAAGGCCGAGTTCAGCATGGCCGAGTGTCGTGAGTCGTGACGACTGCTTGTATGGGGTTTGGAAAACGGACATGGCAATGGAGAAAACAGACGCAGCCGCGGACTCAAGCCCATCAATCATACAGTATTCCGCGTCGCTGCACCTGCAGAATCTGCACTCATATTATTGTTATTCCTCCCCAGGAGTCCAACTGACCCCCTAAGCCTAAGCTTACAAGGCCCAGCACCTCGAATCCTCGAATACACGGCCCAATGAGCCTGTGTTTAGCCATTCCAATCCATAGTCTTACAGAGGATTATAATGATAATTACGGTACCTCCGTACATTGCACCGTCCTTTGCCCCGTGCCCAAGAATGCCCTGGATGACGGATCCAAGTAACCCAACCCGTGCAGCACTTGCAGCTCCCGTCGCTGTACGACTTCGCTCGAGGTCCACAGTGCTGCATCCAGCTCCAGCTACCTGTGTACTCTGCCTTCCCACTAAAAAGAAGTCACCGACCTAATAAGTCCTAGGAGGCCTGGTAGCTCATTCCTTACCTCACCTATGACCTCTCGCCGTCCAAAATTAAATAATCGCACTTTCGTTTTGCACTTGCGATCACACACACCTTTGCCCCAGCTAGAGGTTCCTTCATACCACTCGTTTTCTGCCTTTTCCTCAGCAGCCAGTTTCCAGCCAACCACTGAGCTCCCCTGCGCTTGCTTTGCCCTCCTGCCCTGCCTTGCCTTGCTCGTTCGCAGCTCGTTACTACTCGTTGCTTGGTGCGCGTTACTTCTCGCCTTACACTTTCCGCTAGCTACCACTACTCCCGTACAGTAGGTACGGTACCACTTTTGCCCTACCTACCCTACCTACCCTGCCTACTTCGACCTAACTTAACCTTGCACCTAAAGAGTAGCACCTCCCCTCCTTTCTCCCTCTTTCTCATCCACACATCATCATCCTCGACCCTCCCCCGAATCCCTTCTTCCCGGTCCGTTCGCGTCAATTGTTTCCTGTTGATATCTCGGTCCTTCGTGCCCTTTCGTATCGCCGGTGTTTTGAATTTACTGCTTTCCCCTCGGAATCCAGGTTTTTCTAGCACTTGTTAACCTGGTCGACCTGTAAGTAGATCCTTTTCAAGATCTTGCGCCTAACTGGACCACACGCGATGGAGCCTCACCCACCGCGCAACCCCTCAACAGCTATGCACACCTCTTGCACGTCTGCGGTCGCGCCTTACTGGCTCCTGCAGTCATCAGCGTCGCTGTCGCACCAGCCTGGAAGCTTGCATGTCGCGGTCAAGTGTATTGTTGCTTCAGGCGCATTCCCTTTGATCCAGTACATGGCGGCTTGATGCGCGTTCGCTGGCAAATTCGGCGCAAAGCATCTAAGTAGAGCCCAGCGGCCCTCCTATACTTCAATCTCTGGCGGCGCAGCTACCTCGCATCTCTTCCCAAAGACAATTGACTGACATTTGGCGCTGCTCGTAGATTTGGTGTCATCCCTAGCGATCCCTTCAGCGAAAATCACCATCTTTAACGCCGTTACGCTCTCCGGTTTTGCAGGCGCAAGCGTTGTCATAACATAATATTCGAATCGAATTTGCTCTGCAGGCCTTGCTTCTCAACTGCTTTCCGCCGAACATAACAACTTGTACCAGAGCTGGCCTGAATAACTTCTTCGAGCTGCTATTGGAATCTTTGAGGTAAGCTCCAGCTTCCCCTCTTCTCCCCTCATCTTGGGTTGGCAGACCCCCTCGATCGCAAGCCGGAAAGACTCGGAACTGGGCCTGACGCACTTGATTGCGCTATATTTGCGACTTGGACCCGGAAAACGTCATCGATACTTGGAAAATTCGGGTGTGATGAAACCCCAAGCTTTTCGGACTCAATTCGCAGTGCTATGCTTTGGGGGGAGCTGTAGCACAAGTGTGTGTGCATGCGCGCCGCCTAAACCCGGCGGTTGGAGAAATCCGCTGCTGCCGGAGCTGTTTTGCGCAGGACGAGAAATTTGTTGAGATCTTGAAGAGTCGCCAGTGATTTCAGCGCCGAGCAGTGTTGGTAGCATCATTGATGGCGGCGTGGTTGTGATTTGCCGTCGGTGGCCCTAGGACTAGGAGTCTGGCAGAAAATTGCCTGTCCAGTAGACGCTCCAAAATCCCCAAGGACGTTTGAAAACGTCTGTTTGAGGCCTACACCTTCTCATCCCCCCCATGAGATTGGCTCTGACAATGGCCATCGATTATCTCTCAATAACTAGCATTTGAGCTGTCCGCAAGATTTCAAAAAACCCCTTAAACCTTTTCCTTTTTCTTCTAGGACGCCCAACTTGGGGTTTGTGGAGTGGAAATAGACAAGGCGTGTCAAATTTTATGGAGACTGGAGACTGTGTTACCAATGTCAGTTTTGAGCTTTTGGAGATGTTGTAGTGCGGGGTACTTGCTGTTGTGTTTTCACGTTTACCTCCTTGCTTGTTGCCTGTTTTCGCCCCTCTTAGAGGCCCATGGCTTTTCGGATTTCAAATCTTGTCTGGACGACAGGACTCTTCGCTACCTGTTGTTTTGCGAAACCTTTGTTGACCGGGATTCACTGCCGCTTGCTAGTCAAAGCACGAAAGCATACGGCATAAAAGCTCGATCCGAACACATATATCTTTCTTCTGCAAGATCTTTATCCCAGTTTATTCACTTCTTACCTCACAGCTGGCAGGCTGTTGAACGTCCCTAGAACTCTCACTCGCTATCGAATATCACCTTCCGCAAAATTGCGACAGTACTGCCTACACCTCGACTTCTAAGGATTTTCGGACCCATCATCGATCTCCCAGTAGGATTTGATCGATGATCGCCATGCTGGGCTTCATATGATTCACCAGCCACCACCGTGAGCTCTCAATCTCTGGCCTCCTTAGGGTCGCTCCTTCCTGCTTTGGACACCACTGGTCTAAAGGGGTCTGCCAACACTTACATGCCAGTTTCTAGACTAAAGCAATGACTCAAACCATGGCTAATTGAATGAGTAGATCCTGCGCATAAATCCGACTTCGCTTTCGATCTTCACTGCCCAAGATCCACACTTCACAGCCTTCTTTCTCCGCCAATTTTTAACCTTTAGCAAACAAAGTCAATACACAGACTCTTGTAGCTTCTTCACACTTCATTTCGCGAATCTTTTTCCAAAATGGCATTCCAGTACGATCCAAATCAGCAAGGCCAGTTCCCCCAGGAAAACAATGGGCAAGCCATGCAACAACAGCAAGGACCACCGCCTCCTCAAGGCCTGCCACAACAGCCTCAGCAGCCTCTCCAGCAACAGCCTGGGCAGGACGGTAGCTCTCCGGCTCCCTTTGCGCAACAAGGTGGTGTTGATGGTGCTGGCGGAAGCGCATCCGGTGATGCTAAGACGACACTTTGGTAAGCATGATCAAGCAGTTCAATTAATGTGCCTACCAATTACCCCTGAACACTTCGCTTCTTCAACTTACCCTTAACCCGCACGCAACAGTTGCTGACTTGATGTATCATAGGATGGGTGAGCTTGAACCTTGGATTGATGAGAATTTCATTCGCTCTGTCTGGTTTGGTATGGGCGAATCTGTTAATGTCAAAATGATTCGAGATAAGTTCTCGGGGTAAGTCAATCTGTTCAACAACGTCTTTCCCTATAACCGCTAACATTTAAACAGCAACGCCGGCTATTGCTTCATCGATTTTGCCTCTCCTGCTGCCGCAGCAAAAGCGCTCTCTCTCAACGGTTCAATGATTCCAAACACCTCCCGCCCTTTCAAGCTCAACTGGGCCTCAGGTGGTGGACTTGCCGACAGACGGTCAGAATCCCGGTTCATATTCCATGACTCTTAAATATGCTAGCGCATTTTTGTAGTATGAACTGACTGTTTCTTAGTGATGACCGTGGCCCAGAGTACTCGATCTTTGTTGGTGACCTTGGCCCCGAGGTCAACGAATATGTATTGGTCTCTCTGTTTCAAGCTCGTTTCCCATCATGCAAGTCCGCTAAGATTATGACCGACCCTATCTCTGGCATGTCTCGTGGATATGGCTTCGTCCGTTTCGCCGATGAACAAGACCAGCAAAGAGCCCTTACGGAGATGCAGGGTGTCTATTGTGGCAATCGACCCATGAGAATCTCCACCGCTACTCCAAAGAACAAGTCTGGTGGTGCTGGCCCGGCTGGCATGCCCATGCAAGGTGGCATGGGTGGTGGCATGGGTGCCCCAGGCATGTATTCTATGGGCGCTCCTCCTCCATTGGGTTACTATGGCGCCCCTCAGCCGATGAACCAGTTCACCGACCCAAACAACACTACCGTTTTTGTTGGAGGCCTCTCAGGATACGTTACTGAAGATGAACTTCGCTCCTTCTTTCAAGGTTTCGGCGAAATCACGTATGTAAAGATCCCCCCTGGAAAAGGGTGTGGTTTTGTACAATTCGTTCAACGCCATGCTGCCGAAATGGCAATCAACCAGATGCAAGGCTATCCTATTGGAAACTCCCGTGTACGTCTATCATGGGGCCGTTCTCAAAACAACTCAGGGCCGGCGGGCACCCCTTACCGTCCTGCTCCTCCACCACCGCAGTACCAATCCATGGGCATGCCACCAGCGCACGCATATGGCAATTTCCAACCTTTGCAGGTTAGCAATCCCTGAGCAGTTTCAATGGCTTCGACTTCTAACAACTTTAACAGTAAAGCATATTCATACGTGTCTCGCGTCTGGAGTTTGTTCTAGCGATCATGGCGTTTCCTGCACTTGAATTTGCCTCTTTATACGGCTTTACTTCGTCGCGTCCAATGCCTGGATAGCTATTTCTCCTCTTAGCGTTACTGCAAAAGTATCGGATGGGTGGGGATTTTGCATTTTCCACGATGCCCATGTACAAAAGTGCATTAGATGTCTCCTTTTCATGCGTCCACGAGGATCTATCATGCGCTGCTTTCTTTCATTTTAAATTACCTCACACATCACTTGTACGCTCTAGGCAATTTGTTACATAGCTTTGCATTCTTTCCTTCGCTGGCTCAGTCTTTGGATCTGTTCAGCCGAAGGGCTGCATCGCTGGTTGTTACTATTTGCATGCATGGCTTTAGAGCACCATTGCTTTCGAGCATACTCCCCTTTCCTTATTTACAATTCGCTAGCGTTGTTTTTCCACCACTTTCTCCCAAAAGCTTCACAACAACCAAAAGTTTAGACTCTCTTTGCAACACACGTCACATCAATCAATCATCACGGTCGAATCGGAAATGGATCATAGCAAGACTTTGTGCCTGTGCGAGGCTTTTTGCTACTCATGTATCTCTCACCACCTTTTTTCAACATGAAATTGCGCTGCTCTTGCAAAGGAGACGAGACTTGACCCGATTATGCGGGCTTAGCTAGTCATCAATGGATTTTTCGCTGATATCACCTTATATATGCTTGCGTCCCTACCTATTGCTTTGTGCTGCACTTGTCTTACCTTGCTTGCTTAACAAATGTAGCCCGAACTTTGTGTATGCCAATTCATTCTGCGTTTGAATGCTGGTTGCTGGTGCTTGGAGCGAAGGAGCATGTAATTTATGAGGAGGATATTACCCATATACGCGACATATCGTATTTGACGACGGCTATTCTGACTATTTGGGAGGTGGCTACGAAAATCAACTCAAAAAGTCTGCACTGTACATAGTTTATGACGTTGATGATGGGAGGTTCGGATTGAGATTGGTCCTTTACGCTCATTATAATGAAAACTTCGTCTATTCAAGAATCGTGTAAATTTGAATGCATGGGGATCTTGAGGCTATAGATTTGTGGTTCAAGAAATCTTGGCAAGGACTGAGGCTCGACTTGAAATTGAATTAGTGTGATGATCTTGCTTCATTCATTAACAGAATGGAACTCAGGATGCTTACATGTAAAGCTGAGACTTTTGAAGTGTGATTCGAAAAATGAGTTCTCTAAAGCAATGGAGTGAATGTTTTAAAACTCCTCATTTTAGCATTCCTCTCCTTTAAACTTCTAGACTCGCGATAGTTTCTCACTTTTAATAGGATTATTGAAAGGACTTTCCACTTTCGGGTCTCATGGCTACTAATGGGCATCACTTTCTATGCAATGAATAGTGAGACTTAATCAGCAATCCCTCAATCAAGATCTCACGGTGCTATGTTGCCAAGAAAGAGAGGTAAGCGGTGGCCTCGGAGGCCAAATCCCATAATTATTTCCATCCATATTACAACTACCTACTTCCTAACCTTCCTAGCATGCTTCACCAAATTCTCAATGACCCCCTCAAACGCCTCCCGATCTCCAAGCTTTTCATCGGTCCTCTTAGTCCAATACTCAAGCACCTCATTCGCCGTCCCCTGCATACTCTCCAACTTCGCCACATGCTCCTTCAACTCCTCCATGGTCAGCCCATTCAGCGCCTCATCCGTAATCGTACACAACTGCCTCGCCCAGACTAAATCCAGTGTCGGAGCCGGGGGCGCCCCTTTCCGTCGCCGCGAATCCGAGCGTTTGGAGTGCCCTTGCGAGTCTAGGGATGTAGAGGAGGAGTTCTCTTGTTTTAGCCGGGAGATGGAGCGCGAGTCGGTGGAGGTACGGGGTTGGAGGTTTATGGAGGGGAGGATTAGTTTCTTTTGTTTTGAGGCGGGGAGGATCTCGTCGAGGTCTACGGGTACGCCTAGGGAGACGAGGAAGAGCCGGCGGATGCGGGAGCGGATCCAGTTTGGTGGTTGGAGGGGTGGGGGAGCGACGAGTTGGGACCAGAGTGAGGCGGAGCGGGGGGTGAGGAAGATGGGGTTTTCGGAGGTGAGAGGGGGAAGTATGGGGGTGTTTGTTGGGTGGGGGGTAAAGAGGGCATTGAGGTAGGGCTCGGTTGCTTCTTGGATTTCGGAGGGGTTGGTGAGAGAGACGAAGTCTAGGACTGGCTGAGTGGTTGTTAGTAGTCGTCACTTTGGAAAAGAGCGTATTGTGACAATTGTATAGATTGCTACTTACAAATAACGGCGCAACTGGTAAAGACTGTTGCGGAGGCGGAGCAGCTGCTGGCTCTGCTTCCTGAAAGCCTTCATCAAAATCCCCAAACTCAGCATCCTCCTCACCTTCCTCAAAATCATCAAAATCATCGCCAAATCCGCCATCTGATCCATCTTCCTCCTCGTTGTAATCATCTGTAGCGACTGGAGCTTTCTTCCCCCCCAGAGATGACTTCTGTCGCTTGTGGCTTATGTTTTGGGACCTAGCACCAGCGAACGTTGGCGACCCTGATCTGGTCAATCGCTCTGAACTGCAAAGGGTAGCATTTTACATACCTGCAACATCTCCCACTTCCTCCACAATGTCTGGTTCAGCATCCTCTTTCCTTAGCTCGAAAGCTTTGGTTCCTGGTACTTCGCCATGACTAGGAGCGGCATCTACTTTCTCGACCTTTGTGACAGGGATTGGAAGATCCCCTGGTGTACTGTTCGACCTCGATCGATTGCTAGATGATCGGCTCCGAGATCCAGACTTAACCACCACATCCGGCACCGCATCCGCAGCCCTTATTTCATGTGCGGCTGTCCCTGGGACTTCTCCATGACTAGGTACCTCGGGGTCGACCTTCTCAACCACTGTAATTGGAACTGGCTGTCCTCCAGGAGTAGGCGACTGAGAGGTTGTCGAAGATCTTGGCCTTGATTCTGTGCCTTCATGAACAACTTCTATCTCATCAGGAGCCGCATCCTGCTCTCGCATATGATAAGCTTCTGTGCCAGGCACTTCCCCATAGCTGGGTTCGTCGTCGACTTTCTCGACTCTGGTCAAAGGTACGGGAGAAACGTTGCCAGATCTAGCCTCGAGACCAGACTGAGCATCAGAGAAATGGTCATCTGAATCGGAAGATTCTGGATTTCTTGGATCAGTACGCAGAACTTAAAGCTGACTGGGACTGAAGTGTAAATTGTAAATCCTTACCAAGGTCGTGTGCTCCTGGGTCATCGATGCTCTTCCTTGGCGGCGGCTCCAAATTCCCATGCTCGTCTTCGGCCATGATTGTTGACGGCAGATGATGACTGAAGAGCGAGAGGTGATATTTGGGGGAGGACCTGCAATAATTAAATAGAAATTAAGGTGAGGATTGTGGTTGCAGTCGGAGTCCAGATCTTCATCGTTCAGTCCCTTGCCAAGGCTGGCATGGAGTCGCTAGTGCCGACCTCAGGGCTGGTTCGTTCCGCAGACGCGCCTAAGGAAGCCGCAGAACAAAAAGATCGCATTCAACGCGCTGCCAGATGCGCCAGAACAACCTCCTTGATTTTCCAGGTCCAGGTCGCAGAAGCTGATACCCAATTCAATTTCCTAGGTTGGCGTATCGCGCAGTACGTATCGCTTTCCTGCTTAGCAGAAAAAAGTTCTAACCAGCCACCTAGAACAGCGCTCCTAACAATACTCCCTCCGTCACCTAAGAACGGCAAACATGTCGACGTTCACCTTTGGCGGCGGCAACAATGCCAGTGGCAGTGGTAGTGGTACTCCTGCTTCAGGAGCAGCAAATTCTGGACAGACAGCCACGACCAATTTCTTTGGTGGTCCCCCCAGCACGGCCGCACCATTTGGTTCTTCATCGACAGCTACATCGAAGCCGTCTTTGTTTGGAAATATGACTGGGGGGGCAGGGACGGGTTTATTTGGAGGAGGAAATACGGGATCAAACCAAACTTCTGGAACGTCTACCCCTTCTGTGCTCGGGGGCAGTACAGGCAATCCTCCAGCTCCCGGCCCCTTCTCTTTCAAGCCCCCTACGACTTCTGCGGCTGGTTCAACCCCTGGTCCTTTTGCGGGGTTTCAATCGACAGCTGGCAACAATGGAAGCAAGACACCCACAGCTTCTCCGTTCTCGTTTGGTCAAGCTTCGACTGCACCAGCAGGCTCAACTACTCCAGCACCCAAGTTAAACTTCGGTCTAGCTAATAATTCCACCACTCCGGCAGGACCTCCTCCTTCGAGTAGTGGTCAGGCTTCGGGTTTGTTTCTGACCTCGAAGCCTGCGCAAACCTCCGGCCTATTCAATAATGGAGCGCTAGGAGGGAGTGCAGCATCAAAGACCACTGGCAGCATCTTCAGTGGACTGAACCCCCCAACCCCCAATAGTACCACCCCAGACACGCAGCCAACGAAAGCACCTATAAGCTTCAATCCTCCAGGCAGCACACCAAGCACACAAGCCTCTACAACCGCCCCATCTACGTCGGCATCAAGTTTTGCTCCTTCAACCACTCCCGGTCCAGCTACAACTTCGTCTGGTCTCTTCAACACTCCGACCACTTCAGCATCATCTAATTCAGGATTGTTTAGTGGTCTAGGTGGTCTTGGTGGCCAAAAAACTACTGCCCCAACCACTTCAACACCAGCTGCTACAGCACCATCGACGACTCCTGGTCCTTTCGGCTCGTTTGGAGCAAACCCCGCAGCAACTACTTCTACCACTTCATCTGCCCCAACCACTACCGCTCCAACTTCCACTGGAAGTGTATTTGGAGGTCAACCTGCTTCTACGTCGGCACCCAGTACGAATCCTCCAGCCACAAGCAGTGGAGGTTTGGGAGGCCTAGGCACAGGGGGTCCAGGAGGTCCAACTGGCCCCACAGGTGCAGGAGCAAGCACGAGCGGACCACAACCTGGAGGTGGTGGCCCTGCTCTAGGAGCATCCACAGCAGGCCCCACTCCTCAACTGTCACGTCTCAAGAACAAAACAATGGACGAGATCATCACCCGCTGGGCCTCCGACTTATCGAAGTACCAGAAAGATTTCCGAGATCAAGCAAGCAAGGTCGCAGCTTGGGATCGATTACTCGTTGACAACGGCGACAAGATCCAAAAGTTATACCAGAAAACCTTCGAGGCCGAGAGAGAGACTTCTGAGGTCGAGCGCCAACTAACTACTGTCGAGAGTCAACAAGACGAGCTAGCTGGATGGCTAGATAAATACGAAGCAGAGGTAGATGAGATGTTCACGAGACAAGTAGGCTCCATCGACACCCTGCAAGGTCCCGATCAAGAACGGGAGCGCACTTACAAACTTGCGGAGAAATTGACTGATCGCTTGGACGATATGGGCAAGAACCTTGCGAGCATGATTGAAGCTATCAATGACGCTTCAGCTTCTTTAACTAAGAGCAACAAGGCTGATGATCCTGTAAGTTCCTTGGATTAAATGCATTGAAATACTTGCTGACTCGATGATAGTTGGCACACATCGTAAGAGTCTTGAATGATCATCTGACACAATTGCAATGGATTGACCAAAATGCGACACTCCTCCAAGCTAAGGTCTCCGAAGCCCAGAAGCTAGGTCAGAGCATTGGGTCGAACGGATATGGTGGGCTAGAGAACGATCCTGCTGAGGCTTTCTACCGCAGTTATGCAGGAAGAAGATAGATTTACACGGATGGTAATTTTGGGGCTGGCGTTTTCGTTTTAGCATGATTGTGGTCAGTCGAGAGATTGGCGGGATGGGAAGCAAGCATATATGTCACTAGGCCCGGAAAAGGGCAAGTGAGATTTGAGATTCAGAACAATGCATCAACAACGAAGGATATCACACTGTAATTGTAGAATAGCCAATATGAACAGAGATGAAGGAAAGAAAGTACTGCAAGGGGCCTAGCCATAAATACGGACTGCAAATGTGGAGTTTTTTTTTAATTCATGCCTTGTATACAAATCGATCTCAACGCTCGCGCTCTCGTCATCTTAACTCATTTCCAACGGCTCCATTTATTCCATCACACATGTTCAACTGTAGGCACAGCGACACACTGTTCAGCATTGCACGAAGCAGATGAAGGAAGTAGAAGTCGAGCCAATGAAAGATCCTCCCCTCTATGATATACTCCGCTTGTGTCCGCCACCACTCGGAAGTGAAGTGGGATACTTACTTTTGCTCGCCGCCAGAGGTCTTTGCGAGCTCGTCACTGTGGAATGTTCCGTCAGTCTATGTTCTTTCCGCAGATAGAAATATGAGGTAGGATTTGAATGTGGAAGCTTGTTGACTGATGTAGGAGGATATAGGAGCCCTTACATGTGTTCCTCAAGCTTCTTCAAGTGGTCGTGCTGCTCAGAGATCTTCTTACGGAGCTCGAGGAGCTTCTCTTGCTCGCGCTTGCGGATGGCGTAGTCCTCGTTGGCTTTCTCGCGCTTGGTGAATGCGTCACTATTTGTATCTTTCATTAGCTTTCCCTTCTTCCCAAGAGAGAAATTGGCTCTGGTAGAGCTGGTTGGGAGGGAAGCGAAGCTAGTGGAACAATGGGAGATACGTACCCTTGTGACTGCACGGTGCCTCTTGGAGCTCCAGTGTCGCCGCCGGCCATGGCTCGAGATGTGGTGGTGAAGCTTCGGACTGCTGGGCGGATTGCCTTGGTGAGGGTTTGGCGGTACATTGTAAAGTTGGTATTTGCAGGTGGAAGCGGGATAGAATTGAGGGGATGTGACGTTTTTGTAGGGAGCTTGCTGCGAATGAGGGGGTTCGCTGGTTTGCTTGGATTTGCAGGTGATGGAGGGTCGTGGTTGGATTGCAAGCAGTACGAGTACAAGTGATTTCTACCGATGGGCACCGGGAAGCTTGAGCGGAGCTTTGATTGGTCGTAGCCCTTTGATGCGGACTTAGGTGTCTTGGATGATGCGGATCAGGCCATTATGGGGACATCAGGTGATTTTACGTTATTATTGTTGTTGCAGATTATGGTTGAAAGTCGGATTTTACTCGTATTTAATCTAAATTGATACTCTATAGTCTATAAATGTTTTATGTTTTATGTTTGGTTGACTTTCAAGACCTATTTAGACCTTCGAACATGTGACTAACCAGCCCCTTGCTATTTAGACCCCTACCCCTACCTCTGAAGCATCAAGGCCAAGACGGCTCCCTCTTCATTCGTGCAATTGGTTGCGGCGCGCATTTGCTTTAATCTCCAAGAGGCTCCGCACAGTCCATGTCCATATCAAACATCTCAAAGTCACGATGCTGCCCTGGCCTGGCCTGGCGTTGTTGGTTCCCAGTTATTGAGAGCATAGCCACAATGCCCACTTGGACCCAGCTCTAGATGATCGCTCAGGAGGTTTCAAGCATCCACGGCGTGGCCCAATTTTTGTTGATACGGCAGCAGAGGTGTGCGAATTATAGTTCTGGCGCCGTACTTGACTGCTAAATCGTGCTACAATCATGCGATGCACCTTGAATCTCGTTGGCAGCGACACAGGAATTTCTCTAGCCCTCGAAAGGTAGAAAGGGCAAAGGGAAAGGAAAGACCCAGCATCGCGGGCTCTACAAATAGATATAATAGCCTAGCCGCTGAACGTGGTTCTTGCAACTAATTGTATATTACTGAACGCTGTTTTGAAGAACTGTCTCTCAAACTGGTTCCTTCTTCAGGTAACTCGGCCGCGTCAAGACAAACAAGCAATCGAACAAGCAATCAAGCAATCAAGCAAAAGTCACGACAGCCCTAATATTAAATAGATATACCTGCAATACGAACAACAAACAGACTTCTCTCTCTGCCCACTCGTTATCCACTCCCCTTGCCTGCTCCTAAATTGCAGGCGCGTTCAAGACGGAGACGGTGGTATCTGTGTATGTGACTGGGCCATCGCTTCAGTTTTTGACCTAGCCACTAGCGCGACGGTGCCTCACGCTTTGTTCGATCGACTTCTCCAAGTATTCCGCTTCAACTCAACCGCTCCTCTTCAATCTACCACCTCACCACACAAAATCTCAAGAAACCCCGTCGCATACGCCTCTCTAGATCCAGCATCCTGACCACCTAGCCCTCCTGCCACTATACCCTCTTTCAACGTCCGGTGAGAATCTTTCCCGCTTCAATTTCGTCATCTCCCGCTCTTCGCAACCCCCTTGTGTGTGTGCTCGGGGTCAATACCATCAATACGCGTCTGCCGATAGCTTTTGCATACTTCCCGGGCAATGAATATTGCGTCAAATTCGATGAAGCCTGGTATTGCAATGTCTGGTTTCAATCGGCGAGGCTTTGCGATTGCCCCTCACAACGGCTGAGGGGCACCTGCCGCATTTCGCCATTGACTGCACAGCGCCTGAATGGCACACCCAGATACGCTGGCGTCGATTCTATATGAAGATTCCGCAGCAGGATGGCCGGCACATCATCCACGCGCCTTAATGGATGTCGATTCAAGTGGATGACACACTAGGCCCCTTTGCACATGCCGTATTCACCGTTCTGTAGACTTATTTCTGTTGCCTCTACGTCACACAGCATCTGATTGTCTACGATATCGCTGACATTCATCTCCAGCAAAAAAAATACCCTAACGCCATCATGGGATACGAAGACTCCGTCTACCTCGCCAAGCTCGCTGAGCAGGCTGAGCGATATGAAGGTTGGCATTTACGAGAAGCCCTCGAGCTCCAGGCCGCATGCTGAACAAATCTTATAGAAATGGTGGAGAACATGAAGTCTGTTGCTTCCGAGGATCAAGAACTGTCCGTCGAAGAGCGAAATCTTCTGTCTGTCGCTTACAAGAACGTCATTGGCGCTCGCCGTGCTTCGTGGAGAATCGTCACCTCGATTGAGCAGAAGGAGGAGTCAAAAGGCAACTCATCCCAGGTTGGGCTCATCAAAGAGTACCGTCAAAAGATCGAGGCCGAGCTCGCCAAGATCTGCGAAGATATCCTCGAGGTCCTTGACAAGCACCTGATTCCTTCCGCAAAGAGCGGAGAGTCAAAGGTTTTCTACCACAAGATGTGGGTACTACTATATAATTCATAAAGCTTTGAACTGACAATTCTTAGGAAGGGTGATTACCACCGTTACCTGGCCGAGTTCGCCATTGGCGACAAGCGAAAGGAGTCTGCCGACAAGTCTCTTGAGGCTTACAAGAACGCGACCGAAGTTGCCCAGACCGACCTTGCGCCAACACACCCAATCCGTCTTGGTCTCGCCCTTAACTTCTCCGTTTTCTACTATGAAATCTTGAACTCGCCCGACCAGGCATGCCATCTCGCCAAGCAAGCCTTCGATGATGCTATTGCCGGTAAGTCTTGATCTGACTCAAATCCCGGAAATCTCAGTTGACTGACTTTCGTCTACAGAACTTGATACCCTCAGTGAGGAGAGCTACAAGGACTCCACATTGATCATGCAGCTCTTGAGAGACAACTTGGTAAGACACGAATGGAAAGATACGCTTAACCGAATTATATACTAATCGATCGTTACAGACCCTCTGGACTTCTTCTGAGGCCGAGCCAGCTGCTGCTGAGTCAAGTGCGCCTGCTGCTGAGTCCAAGGAAGCCGAGTCTGCTGCACCTACGGAGACTAAGCCTGAGGCTGAATAGAGGTCCGGTTCTGGCGTTGATGTTTGGTACTCTGGGTACAAGCGTTAGGAGTGGGATGGGAGTATTGCATGTTTAGCAGCTGAGATTAAGATGGGGCGAGCATCGATGGAGCTTTTTTTTTTGGAGGTCGATTCGCAACTTGCTTGCCTTTAGATCCAAATGCAGCAGAACTGTACTTGCCCCTTTTCAATATCTCTCTACGACACTTGGAGATTACCAGCATCTTTTTCTTTCTCGGTCAAACCTCCTCCCGTCATTTTCCTGTTGATGCCACTCTCCTCGCGGCTTCTGTTCAGTGCTGGCTTTCTCGATTAGACTACAAAAAAATAGCAAATTCATAAAATCCAGGCTCTGTTGTTCAGAGTCTCTTGCCAAAAAATGTCACAGGCATTTTCATCAAGAAGGCACGTGTTTTATTTTGATTTTCTGATATTCGATTTCTCTCTATCATCTTTGTATGCAATGCATGCTCATGATTCGTGAATAAAAGCCAAAGCCAAAAGCCAATGAACCCCTCGAACGCGCAAAAATAAGAAGCCAATCCAATCGCAAGCACTATCCACACTCGTCATCATGAATGAAGCAACGACTACTCCGTCCCAGCAAAGATAGAAAGACACCCACATTACTCAACACCACGGCCAGCAATCAAAGTCAGTAAAAGGCAATAATAAGACAGACAAACGCCGGTAACTCCCTCCCAGTCATATGCTCGATCACTCAGACGCCAGGTTTTATGCAGCATTTGAATTCACACATTCCCTCCACACTCTACACGCCCGAGATTTTCCTTGAACCACTCACGCTTCCTACTCTCCCGCTCGTTTTGCGAATGCCTACGGGCTCCTTGCCACGCAAGCTGTCGCCGCTTCGCTTTGGGCTACCGCGGACCTTGCTGAGCGTACTGGAGCCGCTGCCAGACTTCATCGTGCCAGGAGTCTTGGGACGAGCTGCGGCGCCGATGTTCTCGATGTCGTTGCTGCTGTCGTTGTCGATGGTGTAGATCGTTGTGGTGGTTTGGCTCACGGAGCGCTTCTCGCTGCGGCCTGGGGAGCGCGATGACTTGCGGCTGGTGCGCATACGGACTTGCCATTCGTCCTCGCCGTCGGCGTCTTCTAGTGAGGAGCGGTGGATGGAGATCATTTCGGTCTCTCGCTGGAGCATGTGCTCATCCTCTGTTGTGCTGTACGATGTTGAGACGTTGCGGCTGTATGGGTGGTGACGATCCACTGCTCTGCTCGTCTTGCGAGGTTGCCCTGGTGTTGGAGCTGGGAGACAGTCTTCTTGGACACCAATGCTATTTCGTTGCTCGTTGTCGACTTCGCCAAGTGGTGATCGCCGGCTGCCGTTGGGAGGAGTAGCAATCTGGCCGTTGTTTGCAAGATATGGCTTCTTGCCCAGTCTTGTTGGTGTGCTTGGTGCTATGGTTGCCAATTTCTCCTTCATTCGCTCCTCGAATTGCTCTTCTAGCCACCATTCGCGGAAGGTTCCCTGGTTCAAATGCAACCAATGTTGTTGAGGACCAACAACCATTCCTGGCCGCATGAAGCGCATATAGGCAATGATTTCATTGGCAGTGAAGCCATAGCGGTAGATGAGATAGGCTCCGATCAAGCAACCAGTGCGGCCGAGCCCGGCCTTGCAATGAACAGCAATTCCTCTGTTCTTTACAGTGATCATCTCGTGGGCGATCTTAATGAACTTCCGCACAGTGCTGAGAGCTGGGCAAGTGCCATCATCAAAGATCATGTCCAAGTGCTCGATTCCGAGTGCTGTAAAATATGATGGCGAGTAAAGTTCAGAGTTGAGACGCACAACAAGGCCAATGTTGCGGCTCGAGAAATGCTTCAGGACGTTCTTGAATGGGCCTGGGAGGGTTGGATGAGCATCAACCGCCTCTAAAGTGGATGGTAGAGCTGCATATAATGGAGATGATGGTAATATTGGCGCAACAGGAGTGTGTTGTGGTGATGCGAATGCGAGGAAATCTGGCGTTAACCAGTTGAAGTCTCCTTGGTCCACCCGCTCATATCTCTCATATTCCTCGAGGTCGAATGACGGCAGAGCGCAAAAGCCTTGCTCTTTTGCTCTCCAGACACCATAAACGACATCTTGAACAGTTATTCCATAATCAGCTTGACTGTATCCTGCATCACGGAATGGCATCAGCGGTGGGTCGGCTTGTGCTATCGGCGCAAGCGCAAGATGTGGCGCCCATGACTGGATAAGAACCATGTAAGATGCGAGAATACAAGCAGCATTTGCTCGACCTATTTTGTCGCATTAGTTTCCAAATTTTCAGAGCATCAGTGAAAAACTTACTCCGCGCATCTGCCTTACTCCAAAACACAACTGGCTTATCCTTGTTCTCAGGCGCCCCAAGGATGTCATGGAATTGGACAGCAAAACGGTACAGGTGCCCAATGTGCAGTGGTCCAAAGTCGTGGTGGAAGGCATTGTATAACAAGGAGTCGTCGATAGAGAAATAGTAAGGTGGAGTGCGATCTCTTTCGGACAAAACAGCGGAGGGGCCATCTACTGCTCTGGCAGACCGCTTGCTTGGGGATCGTCGAGAAGGTTGGCGATCGGGGTATGGAAAGAGAGTGTCTTGGGTTGGTGGCGTAGTGTATGATGCTAGATACAATCGGTCTGGTATGTATGTTAGCAAGTATAATGGGAAAATAGGCGTTGGCGAGCGCTTTTGTTGTGATTGTTGTGATGCGCTGGGCTCATCTTCCTCGCCACCAGTTACAGATGCAGCCCATTCAACCATAGATTGATAATCCATTACGACTATGCTAGCAATGGATAATGATGTTGCGCAAGTAACGGTGCTCAATTGTTTTGCGCAGCCAGTTGCAGAATGTTATGATTGGTAAAAAGCTTACCTGGAATATACTCGATGATCTGCCCATACTTGACGGCAGGAGTCATCTTGAGGACTGGTGCTCTATAGTCGCAAGCTCGAGACAGTCGCAACTGCCACTTGTGTCCCAGGTGCTAGAAAGTATATCGTCGAGTCGGATGTATGTTGATTTAAGTGACAGTGATGCTGCGGCTTTGTTTATTTTGTAAACCTGGTTTGTACACAAAACATGTGCTGTGGAATCGCTGCAGGAACAAGCACCAGAATATGAATAATCTTCGATATGAAGTAGTGCTTTCAAAGAAGAGAAGGTCGAATGGATGAGTCGCAAGATCTGAAGAATGTTTTTGGTCTTCCACACATTTGGGGTAGGTTATTGTCCAGAATGTGTGGTGGATACTTAGTTCCATAGCAACCCGCCCTGGCACAGCAACCAGATACAAACGCCACACTCGGGACAAAAATCCATGCACAATTTCACAACGGGATATTGATAATTCATGCGTGCAACTCGAGCTTGCCATTGATCGCCAAAACATTGCAAGCATCATGGCAACCCAGCTGGACCCTGAGTTCCCCTGCTCACTGTATGGCCCCTTTTCGAGTCGTATTGGACCCCAACTGACCAAGCATTCCAGCACAATTGACCTACCCCTCCCCACCGCACGCCTGGCATCCGCAGCACTCCAAGCTCTGCGCGTCGATAAGGAACTTTCCCCTCTTGTGTGCCGATCCTTCTCTACCATTTCCCCATCGCAATCGGAAGAGGAAACGGTGCTCAGGACGGAATACAAGGCTACGACGAATAGGATGCTTAGGGTTGCAGTAAATGGGTTTATGGAGAGCTTGAGTGTGGTGCTGGGTGTGATGGAAGAGCTGGATGTCGATGTGCTCGGTGTAGGGCTAGAGAAAGAGGGATGAAATTTCGAGGGGTTTGGGCGAAGCTAGATGCCTTTACAAGCTTCCTGGCAAAGTGAAAGTTGTGCTGGTATTTCCAGACCTTGAGACACACCGTTTCATTGTCCCCACCATCTATGGGATATAGAGAAGACAGGGACAGATGGGGGCAAGATTCGAGTGGTGAATGGCGGCATCACAACCTCCGGTCGAAGATGCTGTGGCTCCGGTGTCTATAGCTTCGAGGTCCAAGAAGCTCATGCTAAATAGCATACAAGGCTCGCAATTTCTCGATAGCGACGGAAGTTACGCCTAAACCAGAGTCCTTTTTTAGAGAGAGAGAAATTGTGCACAGGCAAATTGAAGGAATCGCAGCATGAAAATGCTTGATGTAAGATCTTGATTTGAATTTATACATCTCGATAAAGCTAGGGCTTATTATTTGACCGTTCCCATTTTTACACTTTTAGAAGTATCTTTAGCTTCTAAAGAGGACCTCCCACGTCCCTTGCAACCCCATATAAAAGCAAGAGTGTGTTTGATAACACATATATCGCCCAACCAGCCAAACTCCCCACCATGCCATCTATTAGCCTCCCAACTTCGTAAACATAATCCGAGCAAGCCCCGCCAAGGTATCATAAATCCATAACGCCAAATAGAAAATCCCTCCATCATAACACATTTCGCACAGCTACTTCACGTTCAGCTGCTTCTCCGCTTCCTCCGCTCGTTTGTTTGCATCAGCAAGATCCTTCTTCAATTGCTTGATGTATTCGATAGCCTGCTCAACAGTACTAGCTTTACTGTTGGCACTTTGAGCACCGCCCTTTGAGTTTCCTCCACCATCGTTGGGTTCTCCAGCATCACCACTTCCGCTTTTCTCTCCGGAGCTATCTTTAGTGGTATTGCGAGGTAGAAGCATAGCAATCTCCTGAAGGGCCGAGTTTATACGGTTCCGTCGTCCTTGTTCCGCAATTTTATGAGACGTACGTTTCGAGGTTAGGTTGGTTGACAACTCTGAGGGGTACGAGACTCCGGGAAGGTGGGTTCCTTCCAAAATATTTTGGTAATTGGATTTGGATGCCAGTAATAGCGAGGCCGTATTCTCCGATACGCTCCCACTTCCTGAAATCAAGGGTTTGATGCTAGGAGATATGCGGGGAAGAAGCGCGGGTGAGGCAAGCACCGAACTACTGGATCGCTTCTTAGAGCCACGAGCAGCGCTCTGAGTTGGCTTTCGACCTGCTCCATTCGCACCACCGTTCATAGCATCAATCTGCGGGCTTTGGCTGGCAGATATAGCTGTCCTTGGACGGTTGAAAGCTGGTGATGGCAGAGGTTGAAAGCCAGGAGTTTTTGCACCAGTCGAACTCAATGTCGGAGTAACTTGGCCATCAGACTGGGTATCTATACGCGAGAGAGACGGCCTGGTGGACGTTGCAGCTTCGGGTAATGAGAATGCTTCGTCAATATCCATATTTTGGTTGTTACCAGCCTCGTTCACTTGGGGCGATTGAGTCAATCTCATCAGTGATGCAGGTGTCGCTGGGGATCCAAGTGCAAGTCGCTGATTTTTGGCATTCTCCTTTTGAGCTGGAATAAATGGTGATCGCCCAGCTGATCCCGGGGTTGGAACAGGAGGAGGTGCCATGTCTGATAGATGCTCGGGAGATATTGACCCATTTTCGGACTCTTCTGTACTAGCAGTAGAACGGGAAGAACTGGTAGCCTTAGAACGAGTAATCTGTGGATTCGTAGGTTCCATGATATCCCCTAGAGCTTGTGCGGGAATGTTCCCGGTTGTCTTCTTAGATTTCCGCGGCTTCACTATAGGAGACTGTCGTACGGTTCGCACACTTCGTGGCTTCTGAGGCACCTTTTTGCTTGTTTTTCTGGCGAGAATAGTCGAGCTGGCGGGTGCAGAGTGGGTTTCCGGGTTCATATCAACAGGAGAATTCGTGGTGCCTGAGTTTCGTGGGTCATACGCAGTCTGATGCTCATTCTGAGCATGCAAAGCTGGAGAGCTCAATGGGCTGAAATAGGCCCCTGGTACAGTATACTCAGGAATATTGAAGTGAGTCTCCAGAGGCGTTACTGCGGGAGATACAAGAGGAGTAAACGCCATCTACGAAATTGAAGTTAGAAATTGTACAGCGAAATAGAAGTGCTACACTTTATCCAACCGCAGTACAAGACCCAGCGTATGAACTTCTGCGAATGAGAGCCAACTGACCTCTTGTTCCTTCACCTGTAACCGATATCTGTCGTACAAAGCCTGCTGCTGGGGATCGGGGTGAGGATAAAATTGGGAGTTAGCTCCGTGCAGTTCCATACTGTTAGGTGTTGGGGGTATCATTCGATTGTGGGCATAAAAGTTTCGCTGCTGCTCTTGCATTTGTCGCTGCTGCTGTTGATTCCTCTGATGCTGCAGATATTGTATTTGTGCATCCAATTCGACCAAGCTCTCGTTCGAAGAATGGGCGTGCGAGATTGCACCTCCTTGTATCGCAGGATGGCTGGCGGCTGTTGTCATTGAAGGCATGTGCTCCTGCATTGTAGTATCTTGCCCAGCCTCACCTCCATTTTCTATCCCGGTGTCCATAGCCTCTGCTCCATTTTGATGCATCAACTGCCCTTGTGCCTGTTGGTGATTGAACTCGGGAAAGTCGAATTGGAGGCTATCACTTAAATTGTTCATGCCCATATCGAGAAATTGCTGGAAGTCATCCTGAGAGGGTACTGATAGAGTCGGATCCTGGCCGTCCCAACCGCCAGACGATTCCATCATAATTCGGGGAGCTCAAGGCTCTCCGCTGATCAAAGTGGTTGTGTTGAGGCGCAACAAAGAGGGGTGAGGGGTGATTTCGAGGCTCGAACCGAGTCAGCACGACGAATTGTGCGCCGCGATGGTCTCAGTCTGGTGAAAACGATTGCGGGAGCTCAGTCCATGTGGACGGCAGCTAGAGCTTGGCGCCGTGTCTCTGTCAACTGATTTTGCCTTGGAATAAATATGCCGATGCGACGCAGCGAAACAGTAACAAAGCAGTGCCGTGGTTACAGAGAAAGAATCGATGCTTGATTACACACTGGCCGTGGAGATTTTCCGGAATTTGCAGCTATTATCTCCCTCTTTCCGCAGCAAGCGGCTTCGAAGTCGACCCAGCGGTGGTGTCTAGCGAGGTCGTCGCGATCTTTCGCAAGCAGCAGCGTCGTGCGAGTTGTACGAGTAGGTGCCGGGCAAGCTATGCGCTCAATCTGTACTCTGCGTCAACTACCAGCAACCAGGCGTAGTTGAAGAGATAGTTCTGGGTTCGAGAAAACTCAAATCTCCAAAGTCTATGCCCCAGTATCTTTTCGGCAGGCGCGGCTACTTTAAGCTGGGTGATAGTGGAGGCACTTGAGGCAGTTGCTTTACTGCGAAAGTGGATGGGTGGAGGGCCACCAAATGTCCTTTAGTCGGGGTCCAAGGCTCGAACCAGAGTGACGGGAAGCAATCGTCGAAGCCTCGGTGCAAGTGAGTGGAACAGCAAGTGGAAACGGTCGAGAACAAGACAAGCAAAAACTACGCAGGGACTGCAATAATGTCACAACAGAGTTTGCGTCTGCGAGGAAGATGTTGATCTGGGAATGGGAGCAGACAGAGTAGTAGAGCCGTAGCCTTAAGCTTAGCTGGGGGAGGGTGTATGGGCGGCGGGAAGCTCAAGCCCATATTCACACCTTTGGTGCAGTGCAGTGTAGTGTGTAGTAAATGCAGCGATGCAAATTTCTGGCGGCGAGGGGGGCACCTATTACGAGAGTATCGTGGGACGCGGGGGTCGTTGCTTTTTATCCCCATCGTCGCCATCGTCGCCATCGTCGCCAGCCCCAGAGATGCACAGCTCATTGGCCCCGGGCGTCCTTGCTCAATGTCACCTACACCTGCTTTCGACGGACTTACGTCCTGGGGCGAGGCCCATAGCCTGCTCTGTTCAGTGTTCACTTCATCCTGTACGACTTCAAATGTTCCACCCCACCTCGCCGTGGGCACTGCGCACTGGGCGCCGGGCATCTTCAGTGCCTGCCCTGCCAGATTTGATCGAGGGGCTGGGCTGGAGATAACGACTGGGATTTAGCCTCCCATGATTGGCGAGCTTCAGTTCTCAACTGTGAAGTTCTACACTTCTTGTTGGCTGACCTGGTCGAGCAGCAGCCTTGCATATCATTCCACTCAACACACGATCTAAGTATTTCAATAAGATGATCAGGAATACCACTGATGCAGGCGTCCCGCTTCATCCCGCGACCAGAAACATCGACCTGCGTGACCTTATTCGATAGAGCGAGGACTTGTGACGATTCAGACTAGAAAGTGGGAGGGCTATTTAGAGTCAGCCACCGCCGCTGCTAAGTCCAACCTGACTCTCGAAAGTCGAGGGACCACTAGGATCGACCTAGTTTATAAAAGAAGTCTTCTAGAAGCAAAGACTCTTCTAAATTCTCACTGTGGAAATATTGTGCAGACGCCTTGAAACCGTCGTTGGTAAGGTCATGAGAAGACTTCTCCTTCGGTCCAGGGGGCGTTTCCCAATAACAAAAAGCCACTTTCGTGGAGACTTCCAGCATCTCATCGCCGAGGATTTTCCTCCGTTCTTGAGCTTCTAGAAGGATTCGATACGCCACAACAGCTTCGATGCAGAGAATCACGGCAGTGAGGTGACTTGAACAGACCAATAGCAAGGGAGCCTCACCCCACGCTGTCCCTCCAGTGGCTGATGGCTTGGATCATGCCTCCGCTTTTTTAGACGCCAGAAACGCGGCATGAAAAAGGATGTGGGAATGGCGTCTTGAATGAAACTGCTTTCTTTACTTTCATTGTTCCATAGAAATGAATACTTCCATTATTCAATTCATGGCTAGCCACTAGGCTGTTCACTTCGAATCCGGCCAACGTCACCTTTGACTAGGTGTTTTTTGGCGGCCGCCCATGCATGTATTCATAGAAACTCTCGTCTCAATAGCTTGCCCGGAACTCCCGAGCCAGAAGACGCCAAGAATACGACTTCTACTTGGTACTCGCTCGATAGCATACTTAATAGGGTAAGTGTTTTAGAATCTTAGATTCTATCAAGGAGTGAATATGCCATCCAGTTCCAGGGGCTCATCGATGCTATAAGCATCCAAGAACTCCGAACTTGACTATAAATGTAGCAAGTGAGATAACTTGAAGTGGTACTCGCCACTACAATGTTCGAACCTTCTTATGAGATTTTATCCCGTAAGAATAGCTTCTTCACGTTTCAAGTGAATACATCCTGCCCAAGATGGCGCCCATCCATGCTCTTTGCATCTCGCTCTCGCCGAAACATCAGCACTACATTCACCCTTTGTATCCACAATTTTCCCGTCTCTTGTATGTGACCTGCTGTTAGTCGCAAATTATACTATCTATTCCTCCACACCCTACTAATGAATGAGACATAATCGATGAACCTACCTGCCTGACCAGCAATCACTCCCTCCGGCATAGATTTTCCTGTCTTCCTTGTATATGTTCTTTTGACTTGAGCTAGAAGCCTTGTGCTGCGCCTCGAGCCTTCCCCCTTCTGGTCCGACTTTCCCTAATGCTTTGATGCAACTAGGAAAGATTGATTCGTACCCCCCCAGGTTTCAGTCATATCGGCAGGGTTTTCCTCCTTCTTTGCAATTTCCCTTTCTACCTAGGCGTTTCATTACAAGGCAACTTTTGACGGGAGTACAACTTTCTATTCTTGAGAGTTTCGACTTTGGAAGTCCGTTTTATGCGTGTGGAGATCACTTGCTCGAATTTTGTCTTGATATGGCTACTTGCAGATATCCCTTGAGCTAGCTACACGTTTGAATGTGACCTTAGGCACTGCCCATTGGGATGGGTTGCGGAAATTTATAGCTTCGAGATATTCAAGGGATGCTCCATCTATACGATAGGCTATTAGTAATGAGAATCCAGAAGAGTGTGAGGGCAAGACTTACTTGCTAACCGTTCTCGATATTCTGCAGTCCTCGTTTCTTTGAAAATCTCATAGCCTTCTTTGCAATGCTCCGCAAGATCATCCCATGAGAGGTACAAAAGGGTCTCCATAGATATTGTGCAAGTCGACTTCATTGTAGCCGCCGCGGGGGCTTATGGGATAAACAAGAACGCCAACATCGTCTCTCGAGATATTTTCGGGCTCCACCACAGTAATGAGCTCTTTCAAATCCAATGACATTATGAAATGCGCGATGCCATGACTGTTCCCGTCATGGTAGATTGCATTGTCTATAGCAAGACTTCGTAATGTGGAAAATGACCCCCTCATAAATTTCAACCACGGTCCGGGCTGACGCCTATTCCACTGGCATCGGCCCGCGCCAAAAAAAGGACATTTTTCTCAGCCAAACAGTGTCGACATCAAAGTTTATGTGAACCTTAGGTGCCACAGAGACCCCAAAACCGAGAATAATAGCTTTCCTTCGTCTTAAGGGCCTCGTTCCAAGCTTCTCGACAGACCCTCAAAATAGGGCACTGTGCAGACGTTCCTGCTAGGAACCTCTTCCCTGCTCTGTGCGCCAGATACCGTATGTGCCTATTCCATTCTGTCACACCTTTGACTTGGGGTACCATTGCAGCATAGCCCCAGATTTTCAGTCGAAGCTCGGTGGGCAGCTTTGGGAATAGGTTGAATTGTTGGTGCTTAAAAACTCAATGTCTTTCATGCTCCTGGGGAGAACTTCTACTGCCTTCAACAAAGAAGCATTCTCGATTCTGTTGCTGGAGATGTAATCTGAGAGGTTGCCGACCACCAAATTCAGCTGTCGCAGGGTAGGTGCCAGGGGGTATGTCGAACCGGGTCGTTTTCGGAAGTAAGCCTGGAGAGTTAAGTTGAGCTTTTGGAGAAGTTGTAAGCCTGGTTTCGGCGGTGGCTTGAGCGTCGGGACTGCTGAAAGTCGCATGGTCTTCGGGAGGGGGGTCATGGGCCTCACATGGGGAAGGGGCCATTGTGGAGGTATTTCGTAAAAGAGGAGTGTTTTGACTGCGCAGAGTCATAGAAATAGAAAAGTTGGACTTGGAGAGGGAAAGCGATGCCGGGACATAGGCCTAATCAAGCATCTTTTGACCCATTCGTAGTGAATAGGGGAGGAAATTTGCTAAGCGAGGAAACCACGGCTTTCAGGAGAGAAGGCTGCCACTGCAAAATTCATAGTCATCTGTGATTTGGAAGCTCTTTTTTCAAATAATCACATACCAGCGTGCCTGAGCGGATTGAATTCAAAGTAATCGCTTATACGTTACCTTTGATAGAAGTTGATTACAGATTCTAAACACGGGCAAGGATAGTAGAAATGAGTACTTGACCTATTGTCAAAAATTAGTATACAACCAATCCACAGCGTCCCACTTCCGCAAAACTATTACAAAGACGATAGATGGCTCCTTCGTTCATTGAGTACAAGAAGCGAAATTACAAGGTACTGTAAGCAAGCAAGTCTTCCGTAAATTCTGTAGTGGATGTTTAACTAGAAACCAGACATTCCAACCTTTCGGGTAGCAAGCGGGGTGGATTTTATGGGGAGGATATCAAGCAAACCGCTGTTTAAAATCAGAATAGATACCATTCATACGGAAATACATGCAAGCACTAAGATTTCTGAAAGGAAGAAGTGCTAGTGTCAATAAGTGTTGCAACATCGAGTCCATCACCCCGCAACCCTGCCCCTAGGTCCACAATAATATCGCACGCTCCCAACTTAACTCTCACTTGTTCTGGACGCCTTCTGTTTTGACAACCTCCACATATCTGACAGAGGGCACAGTCCAGGCTTGGAGCTGCGCCGTGTCATGATATCCCTCCGCCCTCGAATTCTCATCCCATTTCCTTGCTATAAAACATTATTAGTATCTAGCTTAACAGTTGGGGGATTGCATCATACATTTTCGGAACCTATGTAAAGCTTTTTTTCTAAGGTGATCCAATTTTCCTTCATCCTGTGACCCTTCTTCTCCCCAGGTAGATGTGGTCCTCGGGTGGCGAATGCCGGACTTTTGCCAAACAGGGGATGAGGGCTCGAAGAAGCCTAACGAATCATTTGAACGTATGCCATCGGGTGCATTATTGTCACCACCAGCAACTCTCTTACATCCAGACATATTATTATATCGAGCTTTGAGATGCCACCATCTGCGAAGGGTCCATACTGCTGTTCAATGTTCCACAAATTGTCGTTAATAGCAAGAGACTGAACACCCTTGAACGCGGTCCTCGCAAGTTGGGACCATAGTGCTCTATCTGTCAACCAAATTGTATCAATTTCCATATTGACGTATATTTTGGGTGCCTCTGGATGTGCCCGCGGATCGTATAATGGCTGTCTGCACTTTCGCATCTCCTCTTGAGCCTTCTTGTTGACTATCTCGAACGGGAAACAGGTAGCAATCTCGTGAACATACTTCTTTCCAGTGCGCAATCCGACTATGCGGGGGAAGGTGGCGGCGTAGTACCAAACTCTGCAGCGAAGTTCGACAGGCAGTTTCGGAAATTCGGTGAAGTGGCTGAGTTGCTGGTGGGCGGGAGCTTGCCCTCCCTCAGAGGTAGTTTCGGTATTATTGGAGGTCATAACGTCGTAGTCGGTGCCCGATCGCCCGTAGATCGTGATGGAGTTGATGAGAAGTGGTGCTGTCAAACTGTAGAAGAAGATCTTGACTACAAAATGCGCTTCTTGAAAAACTTGACTTGATTCAATCCGAACGTGCTACAAGCACGATAAATTTTGGCTTTCGGCGAGAAAGTGAATGGAGGAAAGGGACATTTCGTAAGAATCATTGGGAGAAACGGTCAACAGTTTCAGTTACGAGAAGAGAGCTAGGATGGCAAGCACTTTTAAATACTTGCACGAGAAATACGAGAAATATCATGAGTTTTCAAAGGCACTCAATTGTGATCAGAACGCCGCTAATATGTTTTTTTACATTACCACAACCTCAAGAATTCCGCTGCACCCCTCATTATTCAATCCATTCAGAGGCTGCTGGTCGTGACCACTTCCCTGAACTTGATATCGGGAACTTTCCAATCCAATAAAACCCGGTATCCAGCATCCTCGATTCTTTGTGTAGTGAAGTTAGACTCTGTCCATCGTTAGCCGTTGAATCCAGCAAATTGTCAAAGAACAACCAGGCACCTCTCAACATCGCCACTACCAAGTTGTAGATAATTAACATAGCCTTCAGATCATCTCTTTCCTGAATAACTCGCTCGTCCCAAGTGTTTTTCTGTACTCGTGATCCTCCCCACAAAATGGCATTATTTGCGCTGGTTAGTGTTCGTGTGTGTTCATCGGGGTTAGGGCCCTCTCGTGGCTGAATGAATACAGGGGTATCATTCTCCTTGATCAGCTCGGACTTGACAACCACAATTACTTCTTGAACGTCTAGCATAAGGAGGTGACGGGGGAGAAAAGCGTCGTTCACCTCGGTGTCGGGGCTGCCGTACCACTACAAGTCTCGAGTCAGTATTGCGTAGTCGAGAACTATCCAAACGCTTCGTAAGTTTCAATGCCCCCTTTGAATATCCCAGAACTCCCGAGACATCCAAAATAGGGATTGAAACCCGTGGAGTATTCGAACAGGTAAATGAAAAGCTTGGGAATATGCATACGAGTCGATTATTAACGGCAAGGCGCTTGATACTAGATCTGAATTTCTTGAGCTGCCGCGGAGTAGTTGTAGAATCTGTGATCCAAAGAATATCGATATCGGGGTTGAAAAAGATCTTCGCATGGCTTCGGCTCTGAGACGCATGTAAATCTTGTCTGCTTCTCAGTACCTCGCTCCTGGCTTCTTTGCAGGTCATAATAAGATGGCATCGTGCCGTAGTTCCCTCCACAGTGCCGCTAGTCTGTTCGTCGCGTATTCCTATAATGAGGGGGACCCAAGCAGCGTAGCCCCAAATCTTGAGGCGAAGCTCAGGTGGGAGCTTTGGGAATTTGGAGAAGGTGGTAAGAAGAGCCCCAGATGTAAGGGTTGGAGTATCGCTTTTATTTGCGGTGCCATATAGCGCGGCAGAAGTCAGTGAGGAAGACATGATGTGTGCAAATGATCTCGAAAACAATGTGGCTTCGTTCGTGGAGGGCGAGGTGGATGGGCGAGTGCGAAATGGAAAGGGAAGGGTGACGACGGGATTCTTATGTAAAAATGTGGTCGCTTGAAGCGAGCAGGAAAGCAATATGGAATGTCTAATAATTCACCAATCCAGGGTAGAAATTGACTATGCGGTGAAGGTTCAAATTACACAGTGAAACGACAGAAGGCTCAAGGGGAGCCCCGCCTTCGACAGTCCCAAGGACTTACACCTCGTGAATATTCAAAAGAAGAAAAAAAGGCTATCAATGTTGTAACCTGTAAAACTGTAGTCTAGCCTCGTGTTTTCCAGAAGGAACTCGAGTTGGGATGGTGGTTGTAAAGACGCCGAGGGTATAAACGGGTATAAACATTCCCAATTGAATCTTTGATTCTCGGTAAATGGTCTCAAAATATAGATTTCAAAGTCCTCAGACCTTCAATTAAGGAATATCGAGTCTCTGCTTTCCAAGTTGAAAATCGATGGAAAAAAATATGCGAAAAAGGATCAAGAGAGCAAAAGAGCAAAACACTTGACAAGTCAGAGGCAATTTGACTTGACGAAGAAAAACCCGCAGATTTTCATTTGAGAACGAACTGCTTTCAATTACCAGGCCGAGAAGATAGCCATCTCCCTAAGGGATAGCCATCATTTTCCAAGGGCGGATAGTAGAAACTATGCTTCCATACATTACAGCTAATTGCAGCATGTAACGTACGTTCGAATTAAAAATAATTTGCTTAATTCAATACATAAGGGGAACAAACAAACCCCGAAGAATTGCCATTTGATTGTTACCGACCACTTGGACGAGATTCCGCATGGGCTCCGGGGTCCGTATTACCGTGTGCAACAATGGTATGGGCGGTTCAAGGCACCACCTCAAGACGACACGTCACCCACGAATAGATGAAGCACTACTGTACTGGAACATGCCGACTTGTGGCACTAATTTCTGAATATGCGCTCATCTACTGGAGCATAAAATGTCTCTGAAACCTCAATTTCACTACAAAGGCGTAAACGAGGTTGTGGGGGCCACAAGTATGTGCCTTTGAAAGATTCAAAAACATACATCGAGTGATTGAAGGAGGTTCAGGTGGTCTAAACTAGACCTTCCATTTGCTTGATTAAACATGGTAATGGCAAGACGTGAGATGTAGATGGCTTGCGATCATCTTCTGCCGCCAAGAAAAAAGTTACCACAGAATCTGTTCACGAATCACAAACGCATGTAAATCAAATCAAGCCAAGGGATCATCAAAATTTATTGATATGGTTTTATTTCATCTCCTATCATCATGTCACATCTTCCTCGTTCTGTATATTCTCACCACTCGTGCCCTTTCACGTGCAGCGCCTTCCAAACCCAAATCAGGTAGTGGAACAACAAATGACACTCGCTCAAATTTAAGCATTAAACATCCAAACATATTGGTTGTACTGCCAATGACAGGCAGCGTGGTATCGGTATCGGTACTAGTATCCAAAAACTCTCCCAAGAACATGATGTTGACGCCGTGTGCAAGAACTTCTATTGCAATGCAGCCCAACCAATCCAGTCTTTTCAGGTCTCCAAAAAGAAGCGAAGCACCGAAAAGGTATCGAAAAAACGCCAGACAGGGAAATATTATCTGCGCAGCCAGCCATAGTCTACTTTTATCCTGCCCAAACAAGCAGCGAACGAGCGAACGGATTTGCCCAACCCCAGGATATGCAATGGTATAATCGAAAAAGCGTAAGAATCGCTGAGGGTGACGAATAGAAGGGAAAATATGTAGGTGAATATATATATAATGACGAACGCCTCGGTCCAGTTGAAGCTCCTGAGGACTTGTGAAACGAATACACTTCACATCCGATCCGCTCCCAAATTAAGCCAGCTCATGTCGTTGGTTTGCTGCGGTGGAGGGGGCGCCCTCTGTGATGTGGGAGGGGTCGGGAATCGCAGATCCTTTGTCAAGTGGTTTGCGGTACTCCGTGCCGGCTGAGACGTGTAAATGCTTTCCGAATAGTTGCTACTGGGGGTCCTGTCATTCTCCCAATCGGATCTATCAACCGGTGTCCAAGACGTTTGCTCATTCACACTAGCTGGAACACCGCTGGAGAAAGCATCATAACGATCGTCGGTGTATGATGAAAACGAACTGATCGATCCAGTTCTCTCAATCTGGCCTGACATTTCTCTCGTTAGAGGGGCATTGTTGGAGTGGTGTGCAATGGTAGGACTTCCAGATGCAACTCTGTTCAGCTCTGGCTGTCCTCCAAGCTTCAAAGGTGGGGGCATGGCTGAAGCTTGCGTTACACCACTCTGAAGCCTGTTGTCCGAGTACAAAGAGTCGGCATCCGCGTAGGTCGTTCGTTTCGATCCAAATCCAAGAATGTTCATAGCAGATCCGCCTGACCAGTACCTGTTCCAGCCAGAGCTCCTCCTCATACTGCCCCGCCGTGCTGGCGTTCCCCTTGGTCTCGGTGGTGGGCCTCTCTCGTCTGCAAATGCGGCACTCTCGCCACGGGCCGGTTCTCGGATTGGTGCCAAGTTTTGTTCCTGTGGCATAGGCTTGCTAATGGCTGTCTTGTACTTCTTGTTGAATTGACTGCTCGAATCGCTCCCAATGCTTCCATTACCCTTCTCATTACCTCTCTTATGGCTGACCCGACCCATTAATATAGCCATTGAGGAAAACGACCCTTGCGATGGGTTTGGCTCGTGACCTCGGAATTGTCTCGCCGAACTCATTTGCGGCAAGCCTCTGTCTGCGAAATCCATAGCATCCTTCTCATCCGGAATCCCACTTGATCGCCTCTGGTGGCCAGCGTCAGTAAATTGCCTACGTTTTCTTCGCCAGCGTAGTAGGAACAGTATCGCGATTAGTATGAGAGCAAGACCCAGAATGGACCCCAAGACAGCACCAAGAATCTTGACTGGGAAAGGTGCTGCTGGGCTTTCACTTTTGTTGTCTGTGGTCGCTGGCGCTGGCGCTGCCGACGTTGTCTCGGATGGTAGCGGAGCTGTAGTTGACGATGTAAACGAGGCAGTCCCAATATTTCCACTGATCTGGCTGTCGGCCTTTGTTAATGTGGCCGTAGCATTAACCCAAGTGTTTTCTCTCGCCTTGAACATGCACAGTACATCTTGCTCATTCCCCCCAGATATCACGACGAGACCATTCGGGTCGTTAGCCACAGACCATGACTTTCTCGTGCTTTTTGGCACGAGAGTATTGTTATAAGCTGGCCAATCGGCCACCGTCAGGTTTTCCCTCTTCACTAGACCCGCTGATCTTTCCTCCAACCCCCGCTGCACGGTTTTCGAGACAGCAGGTTTGGCATTCTGAACCGGGTTTCCATCGGCGTCCACCAAGACTGTCCGATTGACCACGTTCGGAGACACTGACATGTCGAAGGTGTAGATTGACTTGCTGGAATCGTCACCGTTGATAACGATAGATTTGATGGCTGAGGAGTTGTAGAAGGGGGTGGCCAAAGTCGCCTTCGAATCCTCCCAACCCTTTGAAGGGCTGAACAGCATCGCTTTTGTATTAGTCTCACTTCCTCCGATGTAAAGCGCCTGGCTTTCCGTCCATTGCATCAGTAATGGTGATATTCCCGGTGGTACAGTAGCTGAATATGCAGCGACGTCATATGGTTCCGAGACTTTGATTGTAAATGTTTGAGTAGATGGTTGTTTCGTTCCATCCTGAGTTCCAGCAAATACAAGTATAGAATCCGAAGAATTCAGATAAACTGCGTTGTGGTAGAGTCGATCCTGTGTGACAGGGACATTTGGTTTCAGCGTCTCCCATTTTGAATCCGCAAATGTATATCGCTGCAACCCCTTGTAGTCGCTGGAATTGGAAGTCCCACCGATAATATAAAGTGCTGCGGCGCCCGTGTCATTCTGCGGCGTTGACTTCACACATACTCCTCCTTTGACAGAAGCGCCCATAGCCAATTCAGTCCATTCTGCTCCCTCCGTTATAGAAAGCGACTGAAAAGCCTCTGGTGTATATGTGTAAAGAGTGTTGTTGAATAGTGTCGAACAAGAATCCTCCAGGGGATACTGAGGTGTGGGAAGAGGCATGATTGCATTCGAAGTCCGTTGTCGTATTTCAACGAGAACGTCGAGCGATGGTTCCCACGGCGTTAATTCAGCCGCTCGTCCCTTTCGAAATCTGTATTTATCGATGCATAATAGGCAATGGCGCGCCTGGGATAATGTTGGGCTTCAGAAGAAAGGATGCTATCAAAGCGGTCGAAATCGGGCGAAACAGGTGTAGAGAGTTCGACCCTTTGGGATCCCAAATATACTTCGTCCCAAGAAGTTCAGACAACAAAGACACCGTCGTCCTTCACAAGCAGAGCCTCGAGTTTAGTTTCTGAAGTGTTGGTAGGGCGAACCTCCAGAAACTGCGATCTGGAATGAAGTGAAACGAAAGTCGGATCGAAGACGGCAATTCTCAGTGCGTTTGCTCGGGTCCCGTTGAAACTGGTCTAAGACGGAAAGGATTCGGCACCCTTCTGTTGGACGCTTGCAATTCTGCCACGAGTAGGATGAAGATATGAAGAAGGTTTGGCGTGATCGAAACACGATATGGAGGAGACTCGACACAGGAGTTACTCTAGCGATTATCCACGTCGAGTGCCACGGATGAGGCGAGGACCTGCCCTGTAAAGTTGATCTACAGAACACCACGAAAATCTGTTTCCGGTATGTTCAATGCAAAAGACAAAAGGATTTGCGGACCCAGGTCGGCGTGGGTGACGAATAAGTCCAGCGTTGTCGCAGGTATAATAATATGAACGCAGAATAATGTCCCAAAGAAGAGGGAAGCTGGAATGGCGGGAACCGTCGTCGTACAGGCGAGACTGAATAGATTGGGAGGTTGAAGTCTGGAGGAGCTTCTGGCAGACAGGCTGCTTGATGATCCTTCCGATTGGGGCTATTGGGGATGTTCTCAGCAATCTCTTTCATCCGCTGCACTTGGGGATGGCTCGCTGGTCGAGTCCTCGTAGAGTACAGCGGGAGGTACGTTTTCGTACCTATGGGCCGGCGCGGTCTAGTGGGTTGCAGGGGGGTGGAAGGCGCTGGTGGGTACCAGGTAGCCTGGGTCCGCGTCAAACCCCTGACGGTGCTGCTCGCACTCAGGCAAAAAAGGAAGGCTGCGTGGAGACACTGGGAGGTTGGGGAAGGGGAAGGAGGGATGTTTTCTGCTTTGTCTGCTCAGCTGCTGCTACTATATCTATTCTTGCTGTGCTTCGCTTCCTTCACGCATGCGGTGACACGATGTGAACATCGCAGACTCAGGAGACAGCAATTGAAGAGATTCCAAGAGTTCAGCAGCGCAAAAACCAGAGGAGAGAAAGAGAGGCCATATACAAATTGTCTGGGTCTATAAATTACGCAGGCGCTGATAGGCCGTGGGCGGCAAATAGCTCGAGTGAGCCCCGTTGCGAGGTGCGCGAACCTCCACGAGAAGACCGAAAATAAAACCAAAGCGTGCGGCGCTTTCACTGTTTCGGTAAGACCAGGGCATCGCGGTGCCTGACGCCTTGAGGCCTTTCTCTTCATTCGGCTTGGTGCGAGCAGCATGAAACGGCGACTTGCGATTTCCACCCCTGCCATCTCAGGGGCAACTTTGTTTGAACGCCGTCGAGCCGTGAACCACCGTCCCACACCGCAAGTCTCCCACGCTACCGAAGGTCTGAGCCGGGAGCCCTCGAACCAACAAACCAACTCTGTTTCTTCATACACATGATATCGAGAGCTTCATGTTTATTCCGGGCCCGCAGAGAAACTGGATAATACAGGTACAACTGTAGCAGCATGACGATGGTGACTGCCTCCAGATTGGATCCTACGCTGACCTGCGCATCGTAAGTAATCAATTCCATATTGGGGGCACAGCGTAAAAAGCTGTCGACCAGAAAGCTCCAGCTGCCCAATCAGTGGCTTGTGCCCGCTTCTGCACACTCCAAAACCATCAGAGGGTGGCAGCGCTCGCCCCTGTCTGCATAATGCCCATCTATTGGCTTCATCTTTGGGTACTCAGACATTATTGTAAACGGATCTGAGCAACGACATCGACATCTCATCGCACCAGTGAACGAGGGCCGGCACTTCTTTCCCATCGTCGCACAACAGCAGGTTCTTCAGCAAGCGGCCTCATCTTCACCCGCCGTGTGGCTGGGGCTGGGTCCAGAACCGACAACCTCGCTGTCCTCTCAAGAAACGTTACGGCCCAGCACGCCAAGGTCAACTTCAGACTCTGGGACTCCGCGTGCTACAAACGTAGAAATATCATGTTCAAACAACCGCAATGTCCAGGAAATTCTCGAGCTGCCTGGGAGCCTCCTACAGCTCCTGCTTTTTTTTATTGTAAGCTTGGAAATCCACTCTCCCTTCCCTTTCTTCTAGAAATTTAGAAGCCTTTTGATAACCGTAATGCAATCATGCATCGGTGTCTTTTTATCTGATCGCCATCGGACTCCCAATGATCCAAGCTCATACCGGTATCCGTTCTCACTTGAGCCAAGTGCCTCTTCTTCTTCCATGATGCTTTAAGCGCTCAATGTTGAGCTCATTTCTCTCTTCAATGCCGATCTGCCATTATTTTTGGTCATGTGCTCATTTCCTGACTCTGTCGTGAGGGCTTGAAGCGCGCGGTATTGGATCGTCAATAAAAAATGTCTGTGATGCGCTCCGGTCGCTTGAGCCAATGAACACCCCGGACAGTATCGAGTGTGATGCAGCAAACAGCAACGCGAAAATCAAACTTCCAGCGCGAGAAGGAAGAAATAGCAGAGCGTCTACAGGAAAGGTTCCGGCTTGAACACTTGGTAACAAAGTGACCTGAAGAGCTTCCTGCAATTGATGGCATGGCATCAGTCACCATCACGCGCCGCGGTGACCCAGTGCTCGTGGCAAGACCTGATAAGATGACAGCTACTATATGAAGTGAGTTGTTCGTCAATGCTGTGTAGCTTCGTAAGTGTTTTGGACGATTTGTCGATTCTTGGAATCTTCAAAGTATTAGGTGCGGTGGTTTTGGTTGAAATTCACTTTTCTGCTCCACAATCCTCGCAATATCTTCAGACTCGTCTAGACCATCATCATACCACATACCAGCACCCAAGAATTTGCATTGCTACGTTTCTTTTGCCTCTGTATTCTGTTTTTAACAAGAGTGGGGGTTTCTTTTGCTCCGAGGGTTGCTCTACGACGGTACAAAGAAGCCACCCATGGACACTGCCCAGATATTCAAGGCACGAACTTTGTTGTCTCTCTTCTAAATATCTTGAGGCTCTTTTTTATAGTCTTACAGGACTTGATTATGATCCACAGCTAGTAATCAGGAAGCAGCTACAGACCGTACAGCAATTTCCCAAGATTCAATACAAAGCGTTCGCGTCCTGTAGTAAACTGTGAATTATGTATTAGTGTAGTCAGCGTCAGTAACTCTATTCTTCCGTTCTCAATTAATTGCGACATAGTGTCGTTATTTCATTCAATACATGCCAAGACACGGCAGTCCTGCTATGGCCTTTGACGATTCCGCAAGATTGCTCTGGGCTCGTGAAATTTCCACTCTATCTTCCTTCACAGCGCATCTCTAAATCTGTCTCTTCTTCTTGACTTTCACTATTCATGACGACTCGTCACTCGTATCGTGATCCATTTTAGAGGGCACTCTCTCCTGCACACGTCCATTCACCTCGATCGCCAGCTCAACTTGTATGGGCCGTTAAATCAACCAGTGCTGACCCACTCGAACCCGGCTCCCATCTTCTCTGGCACTGTACAACAGAGTCATGGGAAGTGCCCATGGCTACGCCAAATTCTACTTAGATACCCACTCCTTTGTCGAGAAGTCGAGTAGGAGCTCCAGGATCTTTGATAGATTCCAATTCGTAGCCACCTCGTCTCCCCGCTTCTGAAGTGACCCCAACCTTCTAACGTTGGTCAGCGCAACCATGAAAAGAAGTCGTCTTATTTTCACGTCAATGTTTCTAAAAATATATTCAAATATATCGCTCTGCACCCATAAGGCAAAGTTCTTGTCCCCATATTCCGGATGCCCATGCTCGGACAGGGACGTGAATCCAACAAGCAACCGCATTGCCCTTCACCCAACCCACGCCACATCATCTTCCAACTTCGAACGAGACATCATACCCTTCAAGAAGTTTTACGTGCCTCTAAAACAGTCATCTGAACTCATCATATACGTGGCGCTGAGTAGTCCCAACTACTGTTCGAACACGTGTCGTTGAAAACGCGCACACACAACAAATATCCTTTCCACAAGCTACCTCCTTCGCAACTTTGCAGGAAAGAGCTCCGCACACGTATTTTGTAGATTATTTCCGGCATTTTTATTTTCTTGGGGGCAGCGGATCGGCATCCCTCGCTCTTAAATTATGCGAAAGAGGCTCAGTCCATCCCTCATCCTAGGAGTTGGATCCGGAGCGGCTCTATCTGATCGGCTCGGTCCTCGAGAGGATGGTGTTGGATCATGGATGAGGCGAAGGGAAGGAACGATAGAGATTGTGTGCGTGATGCGAGGCAGGTGGCGCGGGGTATGGTGGGGTGGGTGAAGGAATACGTGAGGATGCGGAGGATGACGAAATGGATTGTCACGAGAGTGGTGGTATTTGATGGAAGATTCCGAAAATAATGGTACGAGAAGGAGATTAGATGATTTTGGATTTCATAAATGGTATAAAGCGGTGGGGATGGATAATTCTTGGTTATGAGTTGCAATAACTGTGATTTTTTTGCTCAAACTTCATGAAAGGGCCAGTTTTAAACCTAGGTTTCAGTATGCACTAACATCAAACAGACGTTGTACATGTCGATTATCTTTTCCTAGACTAACAGATAGACAAGACATCCAAAAAAAACTTCGAAGATCTCTCGGGCAAGCCATTGGCGTTCATCGTCTGAAGCTAAACGAGGAATGTGCGAGTCTCCCATCGAGGCAATGCAAAGCCCTTGTTACACTCCTTCTACATCCTTTTCGAGAAGCCAGAGATTCTGTTGCAAATCGCAGTTCAGTTTACTTCCTTTTTCGGACTATTTACAAATTCTACGATTAACCGTTTCCGGGCATGGCCTCCAGTAAACACTGCTTGATTTGACGACGCGGCTGCGGGAACTTGCACATGATCAGAACGCTGAAATCGTAATAGTAGTAAAGTTCGAGACCGGTGAAACTTTTCAGAGTGCTTAGGAGGATGAGAAATGATATCGAGCTCTATTTTCCACAGCGAGGAGCACCCACTTGAGTGTTTTGGTTTCACTTGAGGTCGAAGGGATTTATCACGTAGTCAATTACAAGAAATGAAAGAGGAGCCTGCAACAAACGGTTCATAAGTAAGAGAGACTTTGTATTATTTCGCGACTTCATATGTCCAAGTTCAAATCACATTAATTTCTGGTTCTCTCATATCAAATTTCATCATTCGTCCGTCAATCGTTATCGTTCATCCATCTCGCGCCCATATTTAGTATCTTCTAGCCAAATTATGGCAAGCTCATGAACAACTTCAACAACGCTGGATAGTTAGGCGTTCCCAGGCCAGTCACTGGGTCCCAGCCCTTCACCGCGGAGAAGCCTTGGGTATTGCAACCCGGATTGGTTCCATTGGTAATATCGTGGAAGGTCTCGGGGTGAGCATACAAAGTCGGGTTCACGAAACCAACGGTCGACTTCCCAACGGCGAGTCGCTCCTCGTTGATTCTGTTCAAGATGGAACCGAAAACTGGAGCTGAGGCACTCGTCCCGCCAATGAGAGTTGGCATGCCGTTGACGAAAATCACCACATTGTCTCCGACGGCAGAGACATCTGGATATCCTCTTCCAGCTCGGTTGTAAATACCGCCATTGGTAGTTGCCGCTGAGGGGTTATTCGTTCCTGATGTAGAGTAGTACTTGTATCCGGGGTCATGTTGGGCGAAGTAGGTCGCAAGTGTTGAGTTCTGGTAGCTAGGTTGGGCGTAAATGTTTGAGAAACCACCTCCCGAAGGGAATCTTGTGACGGCGATTTCTTGGTCTTTGGCTGCGCTTGCGCCGGGTGGGAGGTAGGTGGCTCCGACTGCAGTAACGTACGGGCAACTAGCGGGGAAGTCCGGGTTGAATACTTCTCTATACTGAAGTTAGAATGTGTTGGCAATGAAGATACAAGGAGTCAAGGAGCGGAGCTCTTGAGACAGATCCGAAGATATTCTTCGAGAGCTCTGCTCCCAAGTTATTGAAAAGTGCACGAAAAGTTAGACATACCCCTTTCCCAGACAGCCGTCGGCGTTACCATCATCTGAGAACGGAAATGTTAGCTGGCTTTCAATGGGGGAAAGACACGGTCTATTTTCATACCAGTGCTGCGAGCAGCAACTCCAGAGTCCCCTGACGCCAAGATGATTGAGACACCCTGCATTCCCAACTTCATCATTTCACTACATTGGCGTTGTTGATAGTTGGTCGGGAGGTCATCTTCTTGCTCTCCGTAACTGATCGAGATGACATTGGTGGGCTTGTAGACACCACATTGAAGTTGACCTTCGTATCCAGTGGGTATAGGATCAGGGTAGACAGGATCAATGGCTGCGTTACCCTGCAATTTGTTAGTCTATCTCGTGCCAACCACAGATGATGAGCAGACTTACGGTCTCGCCATAAGCAGAATAAGTGCAGTATGAGCCATCGATAGCATCGAAGAAGGTGTTCAAAAACCCGCCACCGCCCTCAACACCAAGAGCATAGTTGAGATCATCGGTCTGGAAGATGATGCTGTTCTGGGGATAGATGATAGGGTATGAAATTTGGAGATCAAGATCCGACTCTCCAGTCGCATATAATCCGGGTGCAAAACCACCATCAATGCCCTCGAGCTTTGGCTCAGTCAAGATAGGAATGTTTCTAGAATAAGTCAGTATGATTGCTCAAAAAGCCATGTCTCTTTCCACTTACTGAGCGAAGGTTGCGAAGAATAATACTAAGCTTTCAGCGTCGTAGAAGTCGCCTTCCTCGAAAATTCCCAACTCGTTGCCCTTTGCCGCCTTTGTAGCTTGCGTAATATTATACATTTCTTTCATTCATTAGCGCTTCCCGTTTAAAGGTGGGAATAAACCTACCTGCAATACATGGAGGGGTGATATATTGGTCACATTCAGCCAGCTCTTGTGCAACAGTCTTGTTCTTCAAGCCTTGGAGAACCTGATGAAAGTGTTAGCCTTTTGAGGTCCTGTCATAGAATTGATAAGGTTTACCGGTCCAATAATGGGAGGGTTGAACTTTTTGTCCCCGCTCGCACGAAAGCCACGCTTTCTCTTTCCGTTTTCGGCCTTCTTGCCTCCAGTCATCAACCTCAAGCCAGGTGTAACGTAGTCGATGTGCTCTTGGATATTTCCAGGTACGTGATACCTGAAGAGTTAGTGACTGAAGTTCCATTCATGGAAAGGAATACGCACTCAGAGCAAGCAGTAGTGACACTGCCTGTTGGCGTATGCTCCCATGCGTGATACTCGGTTTTGAGGAGACGCTCTGCTTCGTGAACCTTGGCATCGAATTGGATCCATTGCTTGTTGGCAGATTGGGAGATACGGCCAGCCTCGATGCCCGCCGACTCAAGCCATGCCTTCACCGAATTCACTGAATCTTCAGAGGGAGCAAAAAGATCAATGATCTCTTCGGGGGAATAATACTGTCCAAATTTCGGGGAGTCATGACGAGACCTGCATATATTAGATTTCGATTATCAACAGATGAGTGATCACTTACACTTCCATAAGAAGATCATCACCCTTATGTAAATTTCTTTGGGTTAAACCAATTCTCATTGGCAAAACTCCATCGGCTTTAAGTCTTCCTCTCTTCTCCCAATACTTGGGCGCTTCAGTTCTTTTCTCATGAACGACATGGTTGCTTGATGGAATCGCACAAACGGAAATGGCGCAAGCGCCTGCCAAAAAGATATCCGTGAAACGCATTTTGAGAACTGGGGGTTGTCTCACTGAACAAGGAAACAGAAAGGGAATACAAAGGGCATGATATAATCGCAGCAAGGCATCTCCATTTCTGGGGAAGATCGTCATGCAAGTTATAGTACGGAAATTTCCATGCTACCATCAACTTAAACATGCATTGCACGTATGGTCATTGGCCTGATGGTTATCGTGTTTGTCAGAAGGGCTGTGAGTGATTCGCAAGCTGGCGATCTCAAGGGTCCCTCGATACGTTCCCCGCATTCTTTTGAGTTATCATTTTCCTTTTTACCATAGTGTATTACTTGACGTACGCTCGTAAACCTCGGCAGGCTTCATACTTAAGCTTAAAAGCCCTATGTGGATACGCGCTCCTCTTCTAACTATTATAGTCTCGCGCTTGCTCGGCTGACATCGTTTCTAGAGGCCGTCGGCTTGCGCGATTCCAAGATCTTGAACGATTCCAGTAACTCACCAAGCGACACATCCGTCATCGCGCGTCTTGTGTTCATACTGTAGTATACTTCCGCGGCCCCCAGCTAGAGGTGGGGACGGAGCGCTTGAAAAGGCAGGTTGCAATGCTTGATCTGCGTGAGTTAAAAAACGCCTCAAGTCTACTTTATTCTAGAAACGGAAAATGATCTGAGGGATTTGGTAGAGATGCCCCGCCAAGTCCTCCGGGACTTTTGGCAAATGCTTAACAGAACGTACGATTTTTCGACTGATGCTGAGGCTTGCTTTCCGCACCTCCAACCCAGGGCCCCTTCACCAATCTAAAAAAGCTCGATACCAAGCCCTGAACTCTGTAATACTCCGTACCAATCGCATTTCTCACAATCTGCTTGACTAACTGGTTGTTCATTAGAACTGGTGAGGCCTCGAAGGCAAATGTAGCTGAGAGTCATAAGTAGTGCTAGGCGAATAATGAAGCTACAAACAGCACGACCGGACTGACAACGAGATATGTTCCCCCCAAGAGATCTGGATCTTCTCGATTATTATTGCATGTATGATGATTTCCCCGTCTGCTGATCCATCGCATCATCGCTTTATATGATGGTAATTTCACTTCCTGGAGGGCCAACCGTAAGAATAGCTCGACTGTACTTAGTCCTGTCCGAAAACAGAACAATGTCTGCAACAGGGCTTGAAAACGTGTCTGTAACTTTCTTGTTGCTATCGCCCTTGATGAAGCGTCGAGCTCTCGATTTTCTGTATTCCTCATCGCCCATTCCCTCAATCACTTCCTTCACCAAGAGGCAAGCTTCACGAAATCTCGTCGGCTGCTGACGCTCCAAGCCCATTTCTCCCGCCATCATATGACTGAAACAACTGTTGGCCCAGCGGTCACCACCGTATTCGTCTAGAGGATAGTCCAAAGGTGACCGCTTAAGACATATGTTTTGCATCTTGAGGAGCAGCTCAACACAGCGTTGGTTCAGAGCCAAGAGGTCGAAACGAAAGATCTCCTCTTCTGACTTCAGATGGTCTTTGAACATAGATATCATGGCCAACGGGTGCACTTTTGGCTGCACCGATGGATTCTTGGTGGGCGCCGAAGGGACGCTTGCTGCGCCCTCGGCATTGCTCTCGAGACATTTTGAGACAAGCATCTCCAACATGACCAGAGGCTCAGTCGCTGCTCTTGTGTGAAGCCAGCGAATACCATTAGGTCTCGTCCGCGCCTTAGGAGCCTCGTTCATGAGTTCGGTGTAGGTCGACATGAGGCGCAATTTCCTGTTCTTGTTTTGGGAAATCTTCAGACTGGTACCTTTTGCTGTTTTGTGAAGCCGAAGTGTGCTCTTTCCCTTGCGATCTCTTGAAAATACGGTCGCACTGATGCCCATAACAAGATTGAAATGTCGGAAACACTCTTGTTGATTCTTTGGACGATCACCAAGGAAAGTCCAAGAAGATCCTTGCCACTCGATCAGCTTCTCGAGGTCAGTCCACTCTAATATTTTGAAAGATGAATTAGTTCGATGGGTTTGAAGCGGGTAATAAGCATTTCAGGACATCGCACTAACCTAGACTCTTTCGTATTTTACCACTTTGCTGAGAAGAATTATAGAGATGAATAGAGGTCATTACACTGCCTTGATCGCCAGCCAGTCCAATACCGATCTCATGTAGTCGTGCCAAAAAAAATTGTGTGATCAAACCCAGGAGCATGGGGTGGTTGCGAAACAGAAAGAACGGACCCCAAGAGTAACGATCCGCTCGATCACCGAAGACTTCGCGCAACATCTCTTCGATACAATCATCCCCGAGCAAAATATCAATATGCTTCTTCAATTCGCGAAGGGAATCTGAATTGAGCTTATAGAAGTCGTTCACATCAGTGGCATGGCCAAAAAAGAGAGACTGCTCAAGTGCTTTAGTCATCCACTGCTGTATCTGTCGAGCTTCCTGGAAGCATTGTTCTAATTCATTTCCAACAATGCGACGTGTGTCCACGAATAGCTGAACCGCAAAGACAACCCAAGTGTAAATATTTTCGTCCGGATTATTCGTCTTGAGGTGGTGAAGGCCTTTAATTAATTGGTCTTGGCACACATTGCCTTGGCTTTGGGAAGCGATGAGGCCGAACAGCGAGAGACATTTCAGTAGGACATCTTCATCACCTGTGAGGATCAACTCCGCACGTTGGTCCGCTTGGTAGAAAGGAAGCTCCGCCCCCATGTAAAACCACCTCAAAAGCTCGTAGGTGTGGTCACAGAAGAATATCTGGGAAGATATCTTGAAGCCGGACCCAGTGTAGGTCGTAAAGTCCTGGGAATGCTTGTCATGAGAATTTGGGTCGCAGTAGCCCTCGGACAGATAATGGATAATTTCACCGTGGTCGTCAAAGGCCGGGAATTCAGAGACAAACTCTTCGTTCAGGCGACGGAAAACCGATATCGCGGTGTTCATCGTCATCGCAGCAGTAGTAAAGGCGATCTGATGCTCCCCGTATTCCGTCCACTAGTTTCACTTTTGTTAGCAACCATCAATCTGAACAAATGCATAGCATTCAAGATGGCAAGAGAAAATGACTGTCGAAAATTTTACTCACTGTCTGCCGAACATAATGCCTAATATCGGTCAAGTCCTTCAAAAGGCAGAAGATCGCAAAAGAGATGTCTTCGTCTCGGGGCTCGAGCTCATAGGTGCCAACGGTCTTGCTTGATTTTGATGGTAGGGCGCCCGATGTCCACTCTGTGGGTTCCTCAACATCCAGATACTCGAATCGATTACGGAGATCAACAATGCCGGTTTCAGATTTAGAATTGACGGCTTTTCCTCTGGCCTTATTTGCCTGGCTTGATGGCCGGCTAAGTGGTTTCAGTATTTGGAGGGCCTCGCGAAGAATTTCGATAAAGTATTGATGCTTTTGATTCGACGTTTGGGTAGGTGTATCCCTCGAACCTTGTTGCCTGCAGAGTACTTAGCAGTGAATTTTTGGATTATTGATAAGTTGCCAGGGAATTTAGATGGCCAAGGAATTTAAATAGTTATGTGGAGGAGAAATGAAGGACTTACTCAAAACAGTCGTGGCATGCCCTGCGGGCCTCGATGACCTCTTCAAGAGTCCGAATAATGCTTTCAGGCACCTTTACTTTCGTTGCGCTCGCAATCGACGTAACAATCCGAGGAATATCAGCGAGAGGAACTAGGTGTGTCTGACTGGTCTCTTAAGCTTGCTCTTGCCTTTAATTTCAGCCACCGATGCTGTAGGGAAAAGCTCGCTCAAAACGTTCATTTCTTGGGCTCTGGCTACCAACCATTCCATGACTTTGTTTGTGCCAGCTTTGTACTGCTTGTAAGTATTGAAGAGCAATGGGTCGAGTGCCATCTTGAATAGAGTATCGAGGGCTTTGTGTTGGATCGATGGAAGTGTCGGTAATAGATGATCGAGTTTGGGGGAAAGATCGTTTGTAAGAGAGAATGAAAGCAATTATGTGTGAGAGTGGAGCTTCAATCGACGACTGCCGCCTTAAAAGTGAATGCCAGGTAAATTATCAAGAGTAAATTCTCTCAACCTCAAAGTTGCTTTGCTCCATTCACTAGTTGGAATAGTTAATTTTGACACATTGGAAACAATTGCACGGGAAGTTTCACTTACATTTGCCTGTAAATCAGAAAGGCCGCTTAAATTCACTGTCTTTGCAATTCAATTCAGTTAGCAATCCACTGAATTGTGAATGTACCAAATTATCGCGTTCCACCAAGACCTATGCCCATTTCTAAATAATCAAAAGCTCATCATTCTCTTTCCGGCTCAGCTCGTAGCTCACAACTGAACTGTCGAAGTAGGTAAGAATTAACCTCCACCTCCTCGGCCGAAGGCTTTTCCTTGCATCCCAGCGCTCACTCGATGGTAGGGGGGACACAGCAATGCCTAGGAGCGGCTGCCGGGGATTCAAAAGGACGGTGTGTTCTTCGAAAGGTAATATAGCGTCTAAACGACAAAATACCACCGGCCCATGCTTAGAAAAGCCCCCATCTAGCTTTGTCAATGTGAAAAGAGCTACTAAGCCCATTTGTGAAGCGGCAGCGACGAGAGATAGCTCAGGGATTTTAATAAGCATATTGAGGCGATTGTAAACCTCGATATGCGGATCGATGCCAAACTGCATTTAGTCAACATGATTGATCAGAGATTGTGCCAGAACATCAGAGGCACTTTCTAGGAAGATCACTTGCCTCCACTTCCCTATTGCTCATAACCTCGGTACAGGATATATTTGGCAGAGCATCATGCCATGAGACAAGATCTGCGCTAAATTCGTATGTCCGGAAGATGGCGGCTGGTTCTGGGGATGACACGCGCTCTGAAGAGAAAGCTTCAGGGGAGACGTCATCGATATCTGCCGTGTGCCTCGTTTCATTTAGAATACCATGGTGGCCTAATGAGCGTTGTGGACCTAACAGATCTTCCATATGATTGACCAAACTCTGTGGAACAAGTTGTAATTATTGATTCCTCGTGAATGTCTCACAGCCGATGAGATATGCTCACCTGTAGTTCTTCGGGGCGGTGCGAGATGATTTGGTTCGGGCTATCTGGCAGCCCCATATTGAAAGGATGACCAATACTGGCAATATCGAGCTCAGGGTAGTTGCTGTTAAAATCTGCGAGATACGAAGTTCCAAGGGCTTCATACAGGTTTGATTCGAGCTTAAAGTCCTCTAATGGCAAGACGAGGACGCCCCAGCCCCTATGATCGTTTAGAGCTTACCACAAAAAAGGTTCCAGAACCTACATATGATCGCCATGTGCACTGAGAGAACGCATTCCTGGATACTGAAGCGGACCGGGCGACGCCTGCACCTGGACCGTCGAATCGACAGGTCTCCATATGTTGAACGACCACTGAATAGCGTTAGTTGCACTTCAGACAATGTTCCAGTCGGTACGTCGGTTATGATTGCCCGCTCAAGGTACAAGAATGAGACTCGAGCAAGGCAGCTGAGGCTTGTATTGAAAATATTACTCACTAGGTTCCCGCGGATATCGGTGGCAAAGACCGATTCTGCTTCGAAGTCGCGATTACTGGAAAAATAGATGGACGGAATATTATTGCCAAGCTGTCCAAGATCTAAGAGCAGTCTATAGCCATGCTGACGATACTCACGGGCTGAACTAGGAGGAGAAGAAAGGATGGGTAGTTCATCTTGTACGCCCATCACTGAAATGCTTTCGTCTTCTGAGATATTCTCGTCATCTGTACCAGGGCCAATGGCAAGTGCAAAAATAGTGATCTCTCGCCGATTAGAGCTAACAGCTATCAGGCGGGATTGTTCGTGTAACGCAAGCCCCCATGCACTCTTACCCACATTTTCGTGGAAGAGCCTGATTGTAATTAGCCTTGCAAATTTCGCATATAAGGGTGACTTACGGAACGGTACTACTTTCTAATCCATCTTGGACTGCCCGATTTTCGTTCACCTCATTTTCGAGCAGATGGGTATAATAGGCAAGGACATCGCCATCATCACAGGCCATCAATAGGACCTCGTAGTTGCCAAGATTTCCTAGTATCATGTGGTTTACACTGTGGGGGTTATTATTGTCGATGTATCCACCAACATTGATACCCTTTCGGCTTCGTGGAAGGACAATCTTGAGATCTGGGCGCGGAGGCAATGTCTGCTTTAAGCTTCGAGGGACTGTGACATGAACGACGTCTCGGTATGCTGCAAAATAAAGATTATATCTTTGAGATAACGCAGTCAGGTTCATTCTCCATGGCGCATGGTCAGGTGGTGAACTTCTACCAAACTATGACAATTAGCTCGATACATCAGTAGGGCTCCTCGCGGTGGACAAAAAAAGCGGCACTTAAATTTGCGGAATTTGAATGTTCCACACGGCCTGGAACATTCAGAATCGGTGCCGCTTTCTTTATCCAGCGAGAGGGCCGCCTCAAGCAACACTTACCCGCTCCTTCTTCGATTGATAGGTTAAGCCTCCTACTACCAACCCTCGAAAATCCCTAGCCTCGTCCATCTCGGTGGTGTCATGTGCATCGACATTGAGGGTTCAGCTGGACTCCAAGAATGGGTATCAAAAAGAAGCTATTGGAAATGCTCAAGTAGTGGCGAGTGATAATCTGCATTGGTATTTGTTGTCACTTTACTTCAAACTTGTTGCGCTATTCAGGAGTGTGGTTTAAAATCGCGGCTGCAATTGACGAGGTTGCAGGAGAGGAGGTTGTCATTTAGCGCGAGGCTGACGAGGCTGAGATTTCATGTCGCATGCGTCCCTTCCGGTTCATCTTCATCTTCATCTCTATTTCTATCTTTGAAACACAACACAAATAAGGAACCTGGACAAGAGCAATTGTCTCTACCAATATACTTCGGCAGGACCTCCCATTCATTCAAGCAAGCTTTCTTGAGTCTCTTCACGTTCAATTTGAAACGGCGCAGTCAGATAACTTTTACGAGCCTCGAGTCACGACTCACGAGTAAGGTTTGGACGGGGCTCTATTGGAGAGCGACTCATTTCCCTCATTTCCCTAAGGTTTCGAGAAGGGAGAGCGGACCTGCAGAGGTGGCTTTATTATTTTCAAGAGTGTAAATTTAGTTCATCTGAATCAATTACTGTAGTTTTAATAGAAGATGCTAATGCTGATACTGATGCGATGTTTACTTGGCTGGGCTGGGTTGGCATTTTTGACGGCCGTATAAAATTGAGGGCCACCAGAACCAGGGCGCGCACCATTTTAGGCGTGTGGCGTGGTCCTTACCTCCGTAGGTCCTGGCCTGGCAGCCGTTGCCGAAGATCGGATAGTCAAAAAGGTTTGTCACACCCACTTGCACATGATTGGCCCGCCCCAACGACAGCTCCAGAGATAAGGCTAATTCCCCAACTACTCCACATTGGGCGCGGTGCGAAATCCTTATCTCTGACCTCTGACCTCTCTCCGCGTTTGGAATTTTAGAATGATAATTTTCACTTCTCATGCCCAGCAAAATGGTACGTCAGAAACTCAGCTCGTTTCTCCCCCGTCAGACGAGGCGTGGACGGAAGGGAAATTGACTGAAAATTTCTCATGGCCCATGAGCATCAAATGCCTCAATCCAAACGGGGAGCTTATGCTTGGTACCTGAGTTGCATGCTTTCTTCTGTGAAAAAAAAGCCACTTTCTGCGAGGGAACCCGGGAGAGAGGATAGCGGGAAGGCAGGTAGGATCAAGGTTTGGCGTGATGTTAAAAATGAGCTGGTGGTCTTGGAAGGATGCTACACTATTATTGCTACAACAACATTGCTTGCAATTTGCAAATCTTTTTTTGGTTCCCACCTGATTGGCAAAACCATCTGAAGAATCACACAAACTAGAATTTCCCAAGACTGTGGTCTGCAGCCACAAAGTCAACCAGACTTACACAGCCCGCTTCATGGAAACACCATTGATCTGGTGTAGCTGGAACTGGAACTACTGGCAGTTGATATTCGAAGTTTCGATCAACATGTCTGCCACGCCGGAACACTGCTGTGTGAAACACCCTCTGCACCCCACAGTCTGTGGAATATTATTATTACCTTATGGGCGCTGCGTGGGCGGAAAGGGGGCCATAAGACTGGATTGTCCCGATCGAAGGTACGGTATGATGAAAAACCCCTGCGACTCCCCCCATGCCCAGCCGCAGCCTTGCCGCCCTCATACCACAGTATGCCATGCATAAGACCACCCTGGGGAACAGTGGATGAGCTTTTTACTCCGGTTCTTACAAATGCTCCCCGGCACCTCTCCTTGAAATAAGCACAGAATAATGGCATGCTCAAGTCTGTGGCGAGCCCGAGGCTGGCGATATCGCTCTCTTCGCAGGCCTCCCGCGGAGTTTTTATACACAGGGGCATAGACAGGGGTGTGCTCCAAGCTGTGGCCAATAACTAGGTTTCTCCAGACCTCACATTTTGTGTCACGGCATCGACTCTCACTCCACTTATACGTATCCTGTTCATCAGTAAGTCGGCTTGTCCTATATTTGAGGTGGCCGCATTATGCTGCGTAAATACCACCAAGCTAGTAGCTGCATTTCTAAGGCATTCCTTAGGCGTTCCCTGAAATCCGGGAAAAAAGGGTAGCGAATGAGGCTGGAGCCCAGGCCGTTTGAAGATATTGATCCCACGTCAAGCTCACAGCTTGCAGGGAAGCTCCTGTCCCAGCTCCGCATGCAGATCTAGGTCACAGATCTTCCCACAGAGAAGCCCTCCCGACCGGAGAGTCCCTGTTAGACCGAAAACTTCTCAGTGGACAGCAGCCCTCGCGGACAGTCGCGTGTCTAGTTCCGCTGTGACTTTGGGAGGGTAGGGTAGAGCAGAGTAGCGCGCGATGCTTTTTCGCCCTGGCCCAGCAGGCCCGGGTCATTAATCTGCGGTTGACTGTGGTCCTCGAGGCGAGCGAGGGTCTTGGCTTGGAATTCCTTGTAGCCGTTTCTGGACGTGTGCGTGGGCGGGTGGGTTCTTGGTGGTTATTATTTCTGTACGAAGCGTACTCAGAGTAGTGGCAGAGTGGGAGTACTAAAGAGCCCTCGTTCCCTCGTTCCCCCGATCTTCTTCCGTTCTATCATTCGAAACTTGCGTGGTAGTTCTAGTGCTAGCAACTAGGCAATCGCAATCGTACCCAAATCTCACCCAACCATTCTTCCGCTGCCCAGACCCGATCGTGGGAGAGCTACTGGGGCAGACGTATTAGACGTCCTTCCTTTATCTCCATATCTGCCGACCTGCGCAGCGCTTCCCTTCAAAACCCCTCCTCGCCGCCTCTTCAACACGTCTTTGTGTTTTCTCTCTGTGCATTCGTTCCTGTTGTGTTTTGCTCGACAGAAAAATCTGTTTTCGTCTGGTCATACGACTTGATCGACGTCATTTTCCGGCGGACATTAGCTGGCCGACCTCGGCACCCGTTTCAAGAGCTAGACTACAGTATCTGCAATTGACAGACAAATTCTTTCACAATGGCCGAAGCAGCATACGCGCCGAATTATGTGACCCCTGGGCCACCGGTGACTTACAATGGCACCGGAAAAACTGGCGGCGATTCCGGTAAGAATTCCTTGTTACACTATACATTTTCTGTAATATATTGGAGAAAATCAAATGCTGATTGAAATTGAACTACAGCCGTCATAAACCTGAACCAATGGTTTGACCCCGGTGACCAGGCATATATCATCGTTTCATCATGTATGGTCCTGCTCATGATTCCCGGACTGGGCTTCCTATACTCGGGGCTCGCACGGAGAAAGTCTGCCTTGTCCATGATCTGGGCGTGTATGGGCTCTTTCTCGGTCATTGTTTTCCAATGGTACTTTTGGGGTTACTCGCTGGCCTTCAGTTCCTCAGCTACCAACGGATTCATCGGAAACCTAGGAAATTTTGGTCTGAAGGGTGTTCTCGGAACGCCATCCCCAGGATCCCCACTTATTCCCGAGCTGTTGTACTCTTTCTACCAGGTGGGCAATTCCACGACATCCAATACCGTACTTTGTGTTCTAATATGTGTACAGTTGCAATTTTGTGCTACTACAGCGGCAATTGTTATGGGCGCCGTGGCAGAGCGGGGTCGTCTCATTCCAGCCATGGTTTTCATTTTCTGTTGGGCAACACTCGTATACTGCCCTCTTGCGTGCTGGGCATGGAACATAAACGGATGGGGATACAAGTACGGTGTTTTGGACTACGCCGGAGGCGGACCTGTCGAAATCGGATCCGGTCTCTCGGCCCTCGCGTACTCGATGGTCCTGGGAAAGCGCCAAGAGAAGATGATGCTGAATTTCAGACCCCACAATGTGTCTCTGATTACGCTCGGTACTATTCTTCTGTGGTTTGGATGGCTCGGTTTCAACGGTGGTTCAGCATTCGGGGCTAACCTTCGTGCTGTCATGGCTTGCTGGAACTCGTGCTTGGCTGCCATGTTTGGTTCCATTACTTGGTGCCTCCTCGATTATCGCCTCGCGAGGTAAGTCAAACTCGCCCTATGGCAAGGAACTTTTACTAATATTTTCATTTTAGAAAATGGTCCATGGTCGGTTGGTGTTCCGGATGTATCTCCGGTCTCGTCGCTGCTACCCCAGCCTCTGGTTTCATCCCACCGTGGGCAGCCGTCATTCTTGGTATTGTTACTGGCGTAGTAGCCAATTTTTCGACCAAGATCAAATTTTGGATTCGCATCGATGATAGCATGGACGTGTTGGCTGAGCACGGCATCGCCGGAGTTGTTGGACTTCTCTTCAATGCTCTCTTTGCCGCTGACTATATCATTGGTCTGGACGGCGTCAACACCGGTGTGATCAATGGCGGATGGCTCAACCACAACTACAAGCAGCTCTACATCCAAGTTGCTTACATCGTAGCTTGCACTGGCTACGCTTTCGTCATGTCAGCCATCATCGCTTTCGGCATCAACGCCATTCCTGGCCTACATCTGCGCGCATCTGAGGAAGCTGAACTCCTCGGAATGGACGACGACCAGCTTGGCGAGTTTGCCTACGATTACGTTGAGGTCCGCAGAGATTACCTTGCCTGGACCCCAGCCAAGGACGAGCCTGAGAAGACCGAAAGCCACATCAACCCGCAAGATAGACACGGCATTCCCCAGCACAGCGAGATGATAAATGGACATTCGCCAGAACGACCATCATCAGGACATGAGCACACCGGGATTGGAGGCGATCGTCACGCAATAATGGCTGAAGACAACAATAACATGAAGGAGAAGCCAGCCAATGGCGGACCTCCCAAGGTCGAATAATCTTCAGAACGAAGAGATGAAATTTTGGATTTGTTGTTAATTTGGATGTCTTGAAACTGTTATGCAAGGAGTTGGTCGTGGAGCGATATCCGGCTGCTGGGAGAAAGCTTGCCATTGCCTGTCATTTGTTTCGATATATATTTCCTATTCATGCCTCATATTTGTACATCTATATACGTCCCTGTGTGTGTGCTGAAAAAATCTACGTACCCATTCAGAATCACTTCTGTTCCCTTGTACCCGTATCTTGAGCTTCACTGCATGCTGCCCCACTGAAACTGCCAGTGCAGGCCATGCACAGCTACGGTCAAGCTCTCCGGCAAAGTGCTTACAGTACGTGCATCTTTCGAGACGGGGATGGCAAGTATCGCCAAAGCTCACCTTGGCTGCATCTGCAACAAACCACCCCTTGAATCTCTACCAAGGCGCTTACCCACACCATTGCCTTGCTCCTGCACAACACATCATTGTCTGGGCGAGCCTTTAGAACAGCATCTAGACCTTATGCAAGATTCGGCGCCCCTATCTCTAGGCATATCTAAAAAGAAAGAAAGAAAGCTTCAAAAAAAGACCAAGAGATACAACAACAGCTGTTCCGCTCACTCCACCTTCAAACATCACGACACGACGTCAAAATAACCACCTCACCATGACATCAGCACCTGCACCCCAGCCAGCGCCTCCCGTCCCTGCTCTCTCCACTTCCGCCCGTGTGTCAAACTTCCAATTCACAAAAGTTTCCGTGGCGTCTGTACCCTTATCAGTATCCCTGCCTGACGCCCCCTTTCTTTCCCCACTAGCGAGGCGACGCAAGCTGCCACTCCGACAGCTGGTCTGATAAGGACGAGATAAGCATGGAGATCATGATGTATTGCAATGCTTGAGATGGGCTTTCGAGATCGTGATCTGGATATGCTATCGGGGTGGAAGAGGCGCAGGTAGGAGATCTGCTCCGAGACTACGCGCTTCTGGGTAGACTGTCCGGATTTTTGGTCATTGTACAGGGCAGCTTGAGCTTGGGTGAGCTTGTGTGATGAGAGCCAAGAGTCTGGGACGAGAAGATCATTTGGAATGTGTGTGGCATCTTGGAGAGGAGGGTGTTGTGGGATGCAGATGTATTGCAGGCTTGGGAGGTTGCTGCTTTGAGTTGCATGAGGTGCGTTTATACGGAATATCCTTCTTGGCTCTTGATCTGTATGTACAGACAGAGCATGGGAGGCATGTTAAATGTGGAAGGTAGGACTAACAAGAAGACACGTTCCTTCACTTCAAGTCCTTCCTTTCAAGCCTCAAAACCTCGCCCTCCAATCTCAAAAACGATACATGACCGAAGAATGCCAACACTGGAAGGATTGGAGAGTGACGGTCCTATCAACTAGCTCACATATGAACAAGAACATCACATGAACACCAGGCAAGTATTGAAAACCAAATTATGCTACTTTTGATAAAAGAAATCTACAAAATACAAAAAAATCCTATAGTCATCATAAAATCTTCCCAGATAAAAGCAGAACGCCATGAAACCATGCTATGCAATCATCACCAAGCCAAATGGATATCAACCATCTAAATAACGCTCCCACCTTCTCCAGGCATCGTACTCGTCAAACTCATCCTCGACTGATTCGCAGCCATATCATCCGGGCTAAAGACCCTGACTGACTTCTTCGGCTTTGCAACAAGCACTTGCGCCGGGCAGACGACAATCTCCTCGTCGCCTTCTCCTCTGTCATCACCCTTCTTGACCACGAGCGGGAAGAGCACGACCCTTACGACGGCCTTTTGGGCTTCTAACTCCTCGTTTGACACAGTGTCCCCACTACGCTCGTTCATCAGCGCAGCGTTGAATGATACTTTGCTGGCTAAATCGCCATTGGCATCGTATTCTGGCTGTAGGGGTGGGAGCATCATGTATTCTGCACGCTGAGTTCGCATCTCTATTGAGAGATCCACTGCTGCCTTCATCACTCTCTTCAATTGCTCCTCAATCTGCGATTCGAGTTGGCTGGGTGGTGGGAGGATTTCGCTCAATGTTTCTAATACTGCGTGCACGACAGCCTCGGTGTCTTGCTCTCGTTGTTGGAGGAAAGCTTCACGTTTTGACAGGAGTGTAAGGGTGGTAGCGCGCCATTGATGGACTGCTGCTGCTGGTCCAACTTCGGAGAGAAGTTTCTCTAATGACTTGAGCTTCTGGCGTTGTTCCCGATCCATGCCGAAGAGATAGCGTGTGAAGATGAATTCCCACACCATGGTCATTGTCATCGACATGAATACATCTCGTCGCTTGACCCTGTCTGCAAGATAGCTATCCACATCCGAACCATCCAGGATTGCATTATCGAGTCGATCGATGGTCTTGTCGTTGTTGATTTCGCTCGTCAACCTGCATGCTCTCATATCAGAAAATTTCGAGAAGCGCAACACCCATTGTTGCACATGCTGGCACAGCTGTTGGCAGGCATTATCGAAGTAGTCTTCGTCTCGAATGGTAAGGAAGTCGCTGTCGCCCGCTTTCGATGCCAATATTTGTCTCTGCATCGCCCGGATTTGCTCCTTTGCGGACTCCAATTGAGCTCGCAACTGAGCGATCTCTTGATCCTTCTCCTGTACAGATCTGCGCACCTCATTCGCCACAATCCCTTCCATACCCGCAGACAGATTGCTATGTGCATCGTGGGTCTCTTGAAGTTCGCGAGTAGTTTGGGCATGTTGTTGTTCGAGTTGGTTATATCGCTCGCTATGCTGTTGCCCGAGTGTCGCATTTGCGCTTGCCAATCCATCGTTCACTTCTGTAAGTCTAGTAACCTCGTTTTGTAGCCAATCGAGCGTTCTCTTGAGATTGTCAATCTCTGCATCCTTCTCCACCAGAGACGAAGGTCCCCGCCCTGATTCTTGTAGGGTTCGTTCAGCTTGAGCTTTGGCATCTGCCAGTGCGCGGTTTTCGGCAGCTAATTGTTCGAGTTTGGATTCGAGGTCGAGGACTTGCATGCTTTGTCTGCGGCGCATCGAGTGGGGTCGGGTCGGCGATCGCGGCGAGCCCATGCGGCCTTCACCGAAGCCATCCTAATTCAATGGTTAGATACGCATTCATCAATCCTGTGCAATTCAACTCACATAGACATCAGCCATGTCCTTGGCCCGGACGCGGCCCTCGTTGGCAGTCGGGTTGGCTGTGTTCACGCTTGATGTTGCCGTCGAGAGGGCGGCAAGCTCAGCTTCCTTGGCGAGGTCAAGCTGACTTCGTTGGCTGAGAGACCGCAGATCCCCGCTAATTTTGCGGTCGCTACGGCGGAGCGGAGGCGTGCCAGACGAACGATGGCTGTTTGCGCTTTCTGACCGAAACTTGGGATCAGGAGTCCGCAGTCGATTGATATTTGAAGCTGAGCGTTGGCTTGCTGCGCTGTCTGGTCGTTTCTCTGCACTCAGTTGGCGGGCAGCTGCGAAACCGAGACCTGCTCCCGCTATTGCGACAGTACCAGCCGCAATGGCAGTGTCACTGACCCCTTGAGGTCTCTCAGCTTTAGGTATCTGCGACTGGTTGAGTTCGGAATATTTTGCTTCTTTGGGTTTCGATGCGCGGTGCGAGTCTGGCGATTCGGGCCTCTGCACGCGTTCCTTTACACTGCCTTCTTCTCTTGGCTTGGCCGAACGGAGATGTTCTGAGGACTCAAGCCTGTGCACGCGTTGCTTCACAGAAATGCTTTTGTCGTGGGCCTCCGATCCATGGATTGTCTTGGTGCGATGAAGGTCTGTGTGCTTCTCATCCCTTTCTGAATGAGGTGAATGGATGTCTCGGCTTGTAAATTCTTCATCGTGATGCCTAGGTCTCTCATCTGATCCGCGAATCGTTTGCGTTCGATGAAGATCCGTATATTGTTCAGCCTCTCCGTGGTAGTGCTTGGGCCGCTCTTCTACTGCTTTGTGAATTGTGCTAGTTCGATGAAGTTCGGTATGCGACCCTTCTTTAGCTTTTTGTGATGGCAGAAGATCTCGGCTTGAAACCTCGTCATGGTGATGGTGATGCTTGGTTGGTTGCTCGTCTGCTGGTCGCTGAGCTCGGAAGAAATCTATGTCTCTGTCCTCCTTCAGAACTTGTGAATGGTGACTGCTTCGGGAGCTCTTCTCTTCATGACGGTGCTTGTCCGCGATCACCTTCGGCCTGAGTGATTTATTGATATTGACCGTCTCGGATTCTTCGTCGACTTGAGGCCAGGACAATCTAGCAAGGGCATCATCAGAAGAAGAAACGGGCGCTGCAACTTGCTGTGGAGGCGATGGATCACGTAGATGAACACCACTGTCACGAACATGCTCATGAGAATCTGTAAATGCTCCTTGGGGTGGAATGGGAGATTCTGTGATAAATGCGCTATCCCGATTAACATCGTCGTCTTGGTGTCTAGAGGTGTGATGGCGGTCTGCTTCGTGCCGGACTGGGCTCTCCTCTCTTACAACAGGCAGCTCTGAGAATCCGGTGTTATATCTGCTCTTGCGGGACGGAGCGCGCTCGACCGGAGCTTCTTCAAAAGTAGCTTCTCGGTCTCCGTGAGATTGATCAACGAATCCAGATGATGGCGAGACACTTTGATGACTGAGAGGAGGTATGTCCGTAAGTCCCAGAGGTGTTGGGGTTGGCTGTTCGATTCCCCAGGCTGATTGTGCAGGTGGTTTTGGTGGCGCCCGGGTGTCTTCATCGTAAGACTTAGTTGGCTCTCTGCTGGCCTCCATCGGCTCGGGGGATGGGACCAATTCCGCGGGCGTCTCGTCTTCCTGAGGAGCAGACCAGAATCCATCATTGTCATCATCGTCCTGGCCTTTGGACTCTTCCTCGAACTCCTTGGGGTCAGCACCTTCCCAGAGCGCGGGATCGTCGAACATGTCATCCCTTGGTGCTCTGCGATCGATGCTCATCTTCCGCTTCTCCTTCTTTGATAGCTTTCTCACAGGAGTCGAAAGTTCGCTCGGCTCTTCTCCAGATTTGCTGAGGAGTGCTGCACCAGCAAGAACAGCTGCTCCTGTTGCAGCTAGAGTAGGAATGTCGCTATGCTCCTCTGTCTGTTTTTTCGGGGCATCTTCTCCAATTGGAGGACGGAAAGATTCAGCTATAGATGCCGATCCAATTGATCCGGAGTCTCTCTTCTTCCCTTTCTTGCCTTTCTTGTTGGGTCTGATAAAATCATCCACGGGAGATGACTCTGTTGTGAGGGCGATGTGTGACAGTGATTCGTCTTTTGCAATGTCTTCGATAACTGGCAGCTTTCTCTCCACCTCAGCCTCTTCAACTTCATCGGCCCAAGATGTCAAGGGCGCCTTTGTAGGGCCAACATAGTCGGGCATGTTAGCATCAACAGTAGCTTGACGCTTTCTCTTGTCCTTCTTCGATGGTGTTCGCGAGAGATCGCTAGTGACAGTATCCATCTCTTCGCTCCTATGATGCTCTGAAGAGGGGGATGGGGCGCTCAGAGTTGCGTCTTTGATCTTGTCGGTGCCTATTTCTTGCTCGATGTCAACGGAATTGGCAATCAAATTTTCTGATGTAGAAGCACTGGCGTTATTTAAGTCATTGGCGGGGACAGGAGCATCCTTTTGAAGAAAGCCTATGTCGTCGGCTTTCGAAGTAACACGAGATCCTTTCTTCCCTTTCTTATCCTTCTTCGATTTCTTCGTCACGAATCCAAACTCAGCATCCTCCGCTTCTCGATTTCCATTATCCAAATTCTCACTTGCGGCTTGAACCACATCGCCACTGGGTTGAGTCTCGACAACCTTTGGCTCCTCAATTGACTTCTCGAATTCTAGCGACTTTGGCGGCTCGACTACTGTCTCTTCTGCTGGCGTCGAAAGTCCAGATTTACGCTTCTTTTTATCCTTCTTCGACTTTTTCGTCTCGTACCCAGCCCAATTATCCACCGGCTCTTCGGTTACGTCTTGCACAGTTGTAGCAGCCGGTGGCTCTTCAAGCGTGGCAGATTCTTCGTGGACTTCTCGCGTAGCACTTGAGGAGGATGGTTCGTCTTTGGCAATCTCTGGAACCTCCTCCGCTGGAGTGGATAGACCAGATTTGCGCTTCTTGTCCTTCTTAGACTTCTTCGTAGAATGTGAAGCCCACTCATCTATTGGCTCCTCAGCTACATCTTGCGGAATTACAAGTGTCGATTGTTCCTCGATTCCAGCAGTTTCTCCGGGACCTTCTTGTGTTGTTGTTGAGGAAGATAGTCCTTTGGCAATTTCTGGGGCCTCTTCTGCGGGAGTGGATAGACCAGATTTGCGCTTCTTGTCCTTCTTAGACTTCTTCGTAGAATACGAACCCCATCCATCCACTGGATCCTCAGATAGATCATGCGAAGTTGCAGATGGAGAGGGCTCCTCGATCCTAGCAGGTTCTTCAAAAACTTCTCGCGTTATTGACGAGGAAGATGGTTCGTTGGCGGTCTCTGGGATCTCTTCTGCGGGGGTGGATAGTCCGGATTTGCGTTTCTTGTCTTTCTTGGACTGTTTCCTTGAGAGTGGAGCCCAATCATCTGCTGCCTCTAGGTTCGCTTCTCGTTCCACAATTGGGGCTAGTTCCTCTGGTTTTGGAGGCTCTTCAACTACCTCTTGAGCCAGTATTGAAGGTTCTGCAGTCTCGATAGGCTGCTGGAATTCCTCGGCTGGAGTTGAAAGTCCCGATTTTCGCTTCGTCTTGTCTTTTTTGCTCTTCTTAGTCGAGAATGCAGACCATTCATCTGTTGGCTCCTCGGTCTCTTGCAGGGTAGCTGGGGCGGAGGTATCATCAAGCTTGGGTTCCTCGACTATTTCGTGGGTAGGAGTAGGTACTGGCAGGTCATCGTATTTAGATTCTTCAGCAATGTTGTCGGCGGGTAGTGAAAGGGCTTGCTTTTCGGTATCGATGAGATCTTCACTTGGGCCGCTCTTGTCTAAAGGTGCTTCAATTGGCGTTGACAATCCAGACTTCCGCTTTTTCTTGTCTTTCTTTGACTTCTTAGTGGAGAAAGAACCCCATTCCTCTTCTACTGGCTGATCGGTCGTATCGTGAATTCCGGCTGCAGCTGAGGGCTCCTCAGCCTGAGATGGCTCGTCAGAAAATGTATTGGCAGCCACAGCCGTGATAACAGCGCCAGCAGCAAGGGGAGCGATGATTTCAGCATCCCCAAAAGCTTTTGCATCCTGATGCTCCTCTTCTGCAGCGGTCGAAATACCAGATTTGCGCTTTTTCTTATCTTTCTTAGATTTCTTGGCGGAGAAAGAAGACCGTTCATCCTGCTCTGGCTCTTGAGTAACATCGTGAATGGGAGTGGAAACTAAAGGTTCCTCAGACGTGCCTGCAAACTCGCCGATTTGTTTTGTATCAGATGAAGCTTCAGGGATTGTCTCCTCAATTGGCGCTGGGCTCTCAGGGATGCTCTCAATCGGCGTCGAAAGACCAGATTGGCGCTTCTTTTTGTCTTTCTTGGATTTCTTAGTGGAGAAAGAAGACCAGTCATCTTGCTCTCCAACATCTTGAGTCGAGGTAAAGGCTGCGGGCTCTTCAGACGTGATTGGAAACTCGTCAACTTGTTTCGCAATCGACGAAGGCTCAGTACTTGTCTCTTCGCTAAGGGCCAAGCTCTCAGGAACGACCTCGATCGGCGTTGAAAATCCGGATTGGCGCTTCTTCTTATCTTTCTTTGATTTTTTAATAGAAGCGGAAGCCCAGTCATCTTGTTCTGGTTCATTGGCAATATCCTGCACGGGCGATGTTTGGATCTGCTCTTCCGTTGCAGTAGGCAGTTCCTCGACTTGTTCTCGGAAAGTAGATTGCGGTGGCTCAACTGTAGGCTCATCGATTGGGCCAGGTGCTTCTGGAATAGTCTCGATTGGCGTCGACAACCCCGACTTGCGCTTCTTCTTATCCTTCTTAGATTTTTTGCCACTAGAAAAGGAAGACCAACCATCTTTCTCAGGCTCCTCGACGACGCCTTGCTCAGTCACGGGTATTTCGGCATCCAGCTGCAATGGTTGAGCCTCTTCACTAGCCACCTTTTCAAGAACATTGTCAGAGGGCAAAGTGGCTTCCGGAAGGTCCTTTGGTATGGCGTCAATTGGAGTTGGAACTTCGGATGGCTCCTCAGATGTATCCTTAGAATCGTTCTTCTTCTTCCTCTTATCTTTCTTGGATTTCTTGGTGGAGAACGCATCCCAAACCCCGGTGCCATCAGCATCTGGGTTTGCAACTGGTTTCAGAATTTCCTCGACGATTGACGGCTTCGGCTGGACGGTCTCTTGTGGCAATGATGGCTCAGCCGGCGCATTTGTGGTCTCAGTAAGGGGATCCAAGGCCGTGGAGATCCCCGATGCTTCCTCCGAACCCGGCTTGGAGGAATCTTTACGCTTCTTCTTGTCTTTCTTGGATTTTTTAAAGAAGGAGAATTCTTCGAACTGGCTCTCTGGCTCCTCTGGAGCGACTTCTGCGGCGGTTCCTGGGGCTAGCTGATCAGAAGTAGCATCGTCTAAAGCCAGTTCGCGTGTCTCGGGCTCGGGAGCTGAAACAAGGGGCTCATCAATCGGCATCGCATATGGCTGCTGGCTTTCGCTCGTAGTGTTCCTGCTTCCACTTTCCTCGATGCTGGTGAATTCCTGCAGATCTCGCGGCATCTCTTCCGCAGCTGATGGTTCTGGCATGCTCTGACGCTTTTTCTTATCCTTCTTTGACTTCTTGGACGTGAACTCGAACCCATCATCTTGGTCAACTTCTGGAACAGTCTCATTGTGAAGCTCGACATCTTGGCTTCCTGATGCGACTTGCAGATCACTTTCCCCTGTTGAAGGCTCTGGCGCGTCATCAAATGTTGAAGATTGAAGTAAGCTTTGCCTTTTTTTCTTGTCTTTTTTCGATTTCTTCGAAGTAAATCCGAAATCGTTAAGAGGCTCAGTTACTGCCTCAATTGCGGAACCAACGGTAGTCGAAGGCTCTTCATTTATCGATGCTGGATCCACCTCCGGAGTAGGTTGCTCGGCAATTTCATCTTGAGCTGGAAGACTCTGGCGCTTCTTTTTGTCCTTCTTCGACTTCTTTCCTGACAGAGCCCATTCTTCTTCGACCGCGGGTACTGGCTCGCTGGGGGCGTCGACTAATTCCTCCGAAGCTAAGTCTCCTGCATTGTGCAAGGCCTCGACAGCTTGGCCAAATTGATCAGAAACAATTCCGGCATCAGCGACAGAGTGTGTAGAGCTTTCTGTGTTCTTGCCCTTTCTCCCCTTCTTGGATTTCTTCGTCGTAAATGCAAACTCATCAGCAGTATCGGCGATCTCAGGTTCACGTTGACTTTCTTGACCCCAAGTGGGCTCGGAATTATCAATCTCTCGAGATTCAACGGCACTTGGTTCGGTGACTTCTGGAGCAGCAGCTTCCATAGTTGGAATATCGTCGGCAGAGGTTTGAACAAGACTTTCCCGCTTTTTGCCCTTCTTATCCTTTTTTGACTTCTTCGTTGTAAACTCGAACTCTTCGATGGGCTCGACAATTTCAGGCTCGAGAGAAGGCTCCTGAGCATCCGGTTGAGAAACTCCAGCATTATGAGCTTCGCTTTCTTTTGCAGGCGCATCTGAAAACAGGTTTTCATCAGTGGTACTCCGAAGCAGACTCTCCCGCTTCTTTCCCTTCTTGTCTTTCTTCGACTTTTTGGTGCTGTATTCAAAGTCGTCAGTGGGCGGCGCAGTCTCCGCGTCAGCTTGTGGGGTAATTTTAGGTTGGGTAATATCGACGTCTCGAGTTTCTTGGGCATCCGAAGGCAAATTGTCGTCAGTCGTAGTTCGAGCAAGGCTGTCGCGCTTTTTTCCCTTCTTGTCTTTCTTGGAGCTCTTTGCCACGAACGCAAATTCATCTTCGGGCTCTGCGTTCAGTGGTTCAGTTGAGCCAGCTGCAGGGGTCACGGGAGCTGGAGCTGGAGCTGGAGCATCGTGTCCAAGTGATTCATCGGGCTCGCCAGCTGGAATGCCTGAAGAGAAACCATCATCAAGATCTTTCCATTCTAAATTCTGGTTCTTCTTATCTTTCTTGCCCTTCTTCGATTTTTTAGAGCCAGATCCGAATTCCTCCTTCAGTTGTCGTGCGAGCTCAAGCTGCTCCTCTTTGTATCCCACTGCCAAGCCATCACGAGTCGTCTCATTATCAGGACCAAATTCAGCAATACTGGCTGGTTCTTCGCTGTATGGAGTGTCTAAGACTGGGGCTTGGGCTGAGGCGCCGAAGTAATCCTCGTTGCTTGGCTCTTGATCTTGGGGTGTTTGAGAGGTGCTTCGACGCTTCTTGTCTTTCTTGGACTTCTTTGAACCAGAACCAAACTCTGCTTGTAATTGGCGAGCGAGTGAGAGCTGATCTTCTTGATAGCCGGCGGCAAAACCATCTCCCTTTGGAGTCTCATCCACGTTGTCAGACCTTGGTAAATCCTGAGGTTCGCTTTGCTGAGTGATGGATGCTTCAGCACTTTGATCGAAAGCATTATCTCGAGTCGATGGATCTAAGCTTTCGCCTCGCTTTTTCTTGTCCTTTTTCGACTTCTTACTGCCCTTCTCAAAGTCGGCTTTAAGTTGTCGAGCGAGCTCTAGCTGGTCCTCGGAATACAAGCTCTTCCGCTGATCACTCTCTGCAGGTGGGCCAATGGATAGGCTCCGAGCACGGGGGTGCGGATCCGCGGGTTCGTCGACATTTCGCGATTGGGAGCTTTCGGGGTCGGGCGTTGCCGGTAGACTTTGACGTTTCTTCTTATCTTTCTTCGACTTCTTGCTACTGCCAGAGGAGAACTCCTCTTGTAATTGTCTGGCGAGGCTGAGTTGGTCGTCTTTATAGCCGGCTGCAAAGCCGTCAGGAGTAGGCTTTTGGGTGTCACGCTGCTCGGACTGATTATCAAATTCCGAGTGCTTGGAACCAAGCTGCTCTGAGGTGTGGTCGTCCCCCTGCGAAAAGTGCTTGCCACCCTCATAGGCAGCTACTGCGGCTGCTCCAGCGACTGCGGCTGGAAGAAGAGACGTGGACGATGGAAAGTAGCTTTTACTTTGAGCGTCCTCTAAGGCATGGCGCTTCTCGGAGCTGTGGAGCGCCGCAGTCGACGGGAAGTACCCAACGTTTGAAGATGTCTGTGATCCCTCAGCAGTCGCCCAAGGTGTTGAGGATGCGGTTTCCCAAGACTCTGGGTCGCCCATTGGTGTAGCTTTGGTGCTTGAGGCTTCTGGGGCGATTTCAGATTCTTTCAAATGCTCTCCCTTTCTGGCCCTTTCTGGCTGCGCTTCTTCTTGAAAATCGAAAGCTTGCGATTTGCGAGACTTCTTCTTTCCCTTCTTGGACGAGGGCATACTGAACTCATCTGCCTCCTCGGCTGGCCCGGGAGCGATGCTCTCAGTCTCAACTGGCGTCTCGATGGATGGAGTATCTGCGCGGGAATGCTGCGGCTCAGGATCATCTTCCCAAGCCTGTGACTTTCTGGACTTCTTCTTGCTCTTTTTCGATCCAGGTAAAACGAATTGCTCGGGCTCCTCAATCGCTTTGTCCTTCAAGTTGTGGTCTTCCTCCGTGACATCGGACTTCTCGAAAGGCTTGTCGTCCAATTTCTCGCCCGATTGCTCAGTGCTAAAGGTATCCTCACTGAAAAGTGATTGGGATTTCTTGCCCTTCTTTTTGCTCTTCTTAGATCCCGGCACCACGAACTCTTGAGTGTCTTCGACTTCTTTGGGCGTAAATGTCGATAGAGGGTCGTCTTCTGGCTTTGCAAGTGGGGACTCTGGAATTTGAGTCTCCTCTTCAGCCTCCCAAGCAGTCGTGGATTTTCCCTTTTTGTTCTTTTTGCTCTTCTTAGTTGAAAAAGACTCAAAATTATCACTAGCTGGAGCTTCACGAGCAGTGCCTTCTTCTTCAGCTTCTTGCTCGGGCTCCTGGAAAGATGGTTCAGGGAGAGCCACCTCATCTTCTGGTTGCCAAGACTTGGATTTGCGCTTTTCCTTCTTGCTTTTCCTAGTCTCGGGAGATTGGAAGTCGTCCATAATGGGCGCTGGTTCATCGGCAAGATCTCGATTGCTGTCTACCGGAACATGCTCCTGGATCGCTGACAGGTCGGCCTGTTCCTGCTCAGGCTCGAAGATATTGGAAGATTTGCCCTTCTTTTTGTCCTTTTTCTTATCTTTCTTGGACTTCGAGGAAAATGATTCTTCAAATGGATCTGCCTCCACAGGCGTTGGCGCATCGTTTGGCACTTCCTGGCTCGACTCTAGCAAAGGCTCTTCGGATTGTGGCAATGTGTTCTCCTCTTCAGGCTCCCAGGTGGAGTTGGATTTGTTCTTTTTCTTGCTTTTCTTTTTATCTTTTTTGGACGCCATGGTGAACTCATCGGACGGCTCAACCTCGAGCGCAGTTGGAGGTTCTTTAGAAATAGGCATCTCTCGGCTCGTCTCGACAAATGGCTCAACGTCTTGCGAAGGCGTTATATTGTCCGCGGGCTCCCAACTTGACACTGCTTTGCCTTTGTCCTTCTTCCTCCCTTTCTTCGATTTGGGCGTAGAAAATTCTTCTAGTGGATCAATTTCACCCAGGACAGAGGGTTCTGGGATGATGTCTCGACTCAACTCAGCCACGCCTTCGTCAATTTGCTTTGATGAAGCTGCATCTTCTTCTGGCTCCCGGGAAGATAGTGATATTCCCTTTTTCTTGTCCTTCTTTTTGTCCTTCTTGGGTTTCGGTATCGAAAATTCCTCAACTGGCTCGGCTTCCAGGGGTGCTGGTGGCTCAACGAATTCCTGGCTCTCCTCTGGCACTTGCTCCGGAGGCTGCTGCGACGAATCTGCTTCCTCTTCAGGCTCCCAAGATGATACAGATTTAATCTTTTTCTTGTCCTTTTTCTTATCTTTCTTGGACTTGGGTGTCGAGAACTCTTCTTCTGGCTCAATGTCACCAGAAGCAGATACTTGAGGAGTTGGCTCAACAACTGGCTCCGGCAGAGAGATATCATCTTGGGTAGAAGCGCGAGAGTGTGCTTTTCCCTTTTTCTTATCCCTCTTCTTGTCTTTCTTGGATTTCGTGAGAGAAAAGTCGTCGGCCGGCTCGATATCATTGTCGACCTGTTCTGGCTCACGGGGCAATTGTGGAAGAGAGATTTCCTCGGCAGGAACATCCTGTGGCAGCTCTTCGACCTTGTTGGTTATATCGTGACCTTCATGTTCTTCAATGCTATGTAATGAATCACGGGCCATGGCCGATTTCTGGCGAAGTGGAGAATCGACACCGCGCTCCTCGGATTCGAGATCATCTTTTCTTGACATGGGGGACGACTGAAGCAGATAAGAGCTCCTATCTTTTGTCATTGCATCCACTGGCGAAGGTTGACGTTGGATCGGCGGCAGATCATCCAACCAGTTTTCCTTAGTCATCCGCTGGCTAGGAGACGAGGCAAAGTAACCAATTGTCGATACCAACCCAGCCGCAGCAATTGCTTTGGAAGCGCTTCCACTAGGTGAACGAGATTGTTCCTCAAGGTCGTGGGACATGATGCCGGCTTTGGGAGTGGATTGTTGTGAATCTAACAGCTCTGCGGACGGAGCTGACGTTGCAAGCCCAGTATCAACAGACAATTGTCTTCTCGGAGGATCTGTCTCTAAGATGGGCTTTTCAAAGTCGAGTCCGAACCCTTTGCCCTCATCTTCGGGGTCGAGCTGTGAGGAGCTCCGTGAGGTTCTCTGGCTTGGAGGCAATTCTGGGAGTTGGGCTTCTTCTTCCGCTACTTGGACTTGAGAAGAGCGTCGACTGCTTTCTAAAAGGTACAAGGGTTTGTATTCTCTTGCGCTTTCCCAAGACGAAGTTGGCCGGTGCCGAGGCTTGCTGAAGGGTGTAGAATCCTGACTTGGAGTAGCTGGCGACTGCGCTGGAGATGATCGTACTAATCCAGGAGACGACGGTATAGATCTGTCGGATCTGTTGCCCATGATAAACTTCAAAGGGACTGCACTGTGACTCGGAGACTTCATTGGAGCACCCTGCAGACTCTTGCGGGTCGAATTCCAGGATCTCTCCTTCATCAAGCGCTCCGCTTCTGGCGTCTCTGGACCACTGTCTGGCAGGTCTGGTAGATCTTCAAGCGATTCAACATTCGGAGATGCTGGATCACTTGGAGGTAGTGGCAGTAAATCTCCATATTGCGGATCGATAGAAGGTCTGAATTCTCGTTGTTTGATTTCGTAGTCAAACACGTTTTCCTTTCGCGCCTTCTCTCCAGACCTACTAGAGCGCCTATGCTTTGATTCGTCATAGGCATGATCGGCTTTTGATTGCTGGTGATGTTGAGCCGCGATGGCAACAGCAGCACCCGCAAGGCCGACACCCGCGCCAAGGGTGCCGGCTTTACCTAAAAAAGAATCCTTCTTCGAAGATGCACTCTCCGCTCTTGGTCGAGTCTTCTTTCTTTCGCCGTCGCTTCTGTTTCCACTGTCGAGGTCGTCATCATATCGGCTAGAGCCATGGCCATTGGACACTGAGCGAGAGAGATCATTGACAGAAGTAGCCCCAAGATCGCCATAGAGACTAGAAGCATCGGGGACGGAGCTTCTCTTAGATTTCTTTTTCTTTTTCACGTCGTCAAAGTCATCTTTAGATCGCTTCGGACTATCTTCTCTCGCACCCGATTCGGATTTAGATCCAAAAAGTCCAAAGAAGCTCCCACTGCTCCTCTTGTCCTTCTTACTCTTCTTCGAATCCTCAAAATCATCACCAGCGGGTGCCGATGCAACTGATCGTGTATCGTCGAATTCATCTCTGGTACCGCTCCTTGACTTCTTCTTGGACTTTCGAGGTTCGTCGTCGTATCTTCCTAAGACGACTGATCTTGAATCGCCGCGTCCATCATTGTCAAAGATCCCACTATCTCTTGACGATAATTTCTTCGATTTTCTTTCGTCATAATCGCCATCTCGGCTTGTTTCGGAAGGCGTACTAGGAGGAAGTGATACCTCCGCTGGGTCGGGCTCATATGGGTCCACGCTCTTCCTCTTCGACTTGTCCTTGGACTTCTTGCTAGACGATCTTTCCAACTCTGACCCGACTTCGGACGGCACAGATCTTGCAGGGGAATCATATCGATCACTGTCTCGCTTTGACTTTTTCTTTGACTTTGGTCGTGCCCACTCGTCCTCTTCATTTCGCAGGTCATCAAACGCGTCAGCAGGGATTGATACTTTTCGTCCATCTCGTGATGCATCGGGAGAAGAAGTTTCTGCAAAGTCTTCAAAGTTTGCAGAATCTCTCTTAGACTTCTTCTTTGACTTCTTAGCAGGTTCGAAATAACTCTCTGGCTCCTCAACAAGCTCTCGGGAAACGGAAGGCTCTGGAGTCACTGTGATCTCCTCAGCCAGGCTGCTTTGTCGTTTCGCCTCCTTGTCACGCTTCTTCTGTTCCTTCTTGCTTAACTTGGGTTCGAAGTAGGCTTCGGTTTCTTCGGCCTTCGGAGTTGGAGTCTCTTCGAAAGTTGCCATATCAGCGCTCTGTCTCTTTGCAGCTTTGTCTCGTTTCTTCTGCTCCTTTTTGCTCAGCTTCGTGGAGAATTCATCGCCATCGGGTGAGACACTGCGCCATTCTTGAGGAGTGCTAGCCACTTCTCCCATTACAAACCCTTGAGATGATCCACTGGCCGCTGGTGCATGAGGAGGGATTGCGCCTAAGTCTGAAACGGTTTCAGCATATGGGGTCCGATAAATACCGGGCTCATTAGATCCAGGGGGAGAATCACGTCTTCGGAATGAAGGATCGTTGATGACGATATTGGGATCAAAGCCTGTGTCTTGTAGTCCTGCAGCGACTGTCGCAGTGAAATCCAGATCGTCATTGAAAGCTCCGGGAACACGAGATGTATCAGCAGTATATGGTTTTGGCCCTGTAGAAGGAGGACTTCGTCGCCTCGGTGGGCTCTCCGGTTCAACAACTACGCCACGGTATTCATAGGGATCTTCTTGCTTCTTCTCGCTCTCTTTGGATTTCCTAGAAGTGTCACTGGAAGATGCAGCTGCGGCACCTACACCTGCGCCCATGATACCAGCTGCAATGGCACCCCATCCGCCAGACTTAGATTTTGCAGCTGACTTGGGCTCTGAGGGAGTCTCGTGAGCTTTCACATCAGAGCTCGAAACGAATTCATCTTTGTGCTCAGACGGACTTTCTACTTCAAAATGCTTGGTCTCGTTCTGTCCCCAAGTGACCCCTTTCGACACAGTAGATGTGGTGGGAGATGAAAAGCCTTCCGATGCTGAAGAACGAACCTTCTCTTCTCGGTCCTTAGCTTTGGATGAGCGAACAGGTTCTGACCAGGCAGTTTCGGAACGGTTTGACTCCTCATTTTCCCTCGATTTGGACGACCGGCCAGGCTCAGACCATGCAGCTTCTGAACGAGTTGAATCCTCTCTATCTTTAGATTTTGAAGATCGTCCAGTATCAGACTTAGAAGTCTCCTCGCGGTCTCTAGATTTAGGTGAGCGAGCTGGCTCTGATCGAGCAGTCTCTGAGCGGCTTGAGTCATCTCGATCCCGAGATTTAGATGAGCGCTTAGATTCCGACCGAGCAGCTTGCTTCTCAGGAAGAGGAGATGGAGTTGGAGTAGGATAGACAAGATTCAATAGCGGTCGAGGTTTTGTGGCGTCCGGGTCTCGTTTCAAGCCTGACTCTGGATTTGAGCGGTCTATACTAATTGAAGGAAGGCTGAAATTCCGTAAGTCTCTCGGATCTTTGATCTCATAGTCAGGTCGGAAGTCCGCGTTAGGTGCATCATAAGGTCCCTTCTTCTTGTGGTCTTCCATGCCAGGTGGAGTGACGATTCGGATAATTTCTTCGTCGTCCTTCTCATCGTATTTGGATACGACTGAAGGATCGGGAGAGGCAGAGCGGGATCGAATAACTTGCGAGGCGATCTTTCGGGCCATGACTATTTCTCGATACGCTCTGTCGGCTTCTTCTTGAATTGGATCACGCTCTGGCTCTCTTCCTCGTGATTTGGAGTCACGTTGATCGTAGTCCGAAGTTCGTCCACTACGTCTCTCATCTCTTCGCTTTTCAGATCGTGAGCTTCGAGTGCTTTCAGCAGCAACGGCAGCTACAGCTGCTCCCATGGCAGCAGCAGCAATTGGAGCTGTGGAGTGCTCTGTTTCTTGATATATAGACTCAGCATCGTGCATGGTTCGATCACGGGAATCCTTTTCACGACGTCGTTGGTCCTTGTCATCCCATGGGTATTCTTTCGGGGCGTCAGACTTGGAGCTAGATGGCAACTCCTTGATCGACGAGCTTCTTTTCCGAATAAAATCGGGCTCGCGCTCCACGGTAACAACAGTCGGGACTGAGTCGACTCGGCGGTGTCCCTGCGAAGATTCCGCTGTTGGTGTCGGGAAAGCATCATTGTCGACTTGGAACACGAAGGGATCTACGTTAGTGATTGTAGAAACAGCGGCTTCGCTCTTCGTTCTCCGGTCGTCATATCGATCATCACGGCCTGAGACATCTGAACGAGCGCTACGGCGCTCTTCCCTCCTTTTCTCTCGTCTTTCATTTTTGCCTTCATCACGTGCAGAATCCCGACGCTTCTCTCGCTTTTTGTCTCGACGCAGGTCGTCACTAGAATAGCGCGAACCATCCTTCTGCCTATCCTTCTCGCGGCGCTTGTCCTTTCGATCATCACGGTCTGGACTGCCACGTTTGTCTCTTCGGCGCTCGTCCCTTGAATCCTTTTTGTCACTATCGCGGCGTCTAAGACGATCTTCTTCGCGGGTATCTTCATCCCGATATTTGTCCTTGCGGTCATCTTTGCGATCCGAGACGATTGCAGCGCCAATTGCAGCACCTGCAACACCCACTAGGGCAGCTTCGGCTAGTGATTTACTTCGGCCTGAAGATGGCTGAGTCTTCTTTAATATGCCGCCAGACTCAGAACGAGCAGAGTATGGAGGGTCATAAATAGACTGAGAAACAGGAGTAATGGGCTGCGGGTGTTGCAAAGGAGCAGGACCTGGCCTGGCGCTGATATATGGCTCTGACCCCGAAGCAACTGAGGATTTTGCAGCTTCAAATCGGGATGGATCCGTAGTTGGGACAGGAAAGACTCGCTGTAATGACGATTGTGAACCGCTTAGGCTCTCACTCGGCCCAATGGGCATAGAGGTGGTGCGTTGTCCAAAGTCGCTTGTTGAATCCCATGAAACATCCTCAAATCCGACAGGTTCCGTTACGATGCCATGAAGAGAATTGGCAGGGCCGAAAAGTCGTGGGTCCACAACACTATCCTTTCTCGACAAAGGCCTTTGTCTTTGCCTGCCCCAACCCCAAGCACCTGTACTCTCACCGCCAAAAGCCAATTTGGAATCAACACTGAAATCTGACTCGGCGTCAGATGCAGATTCCCAACCTTCCTCATCGAACGTGTCAGATCCATGGGAAATCCTGGATGCTCCAAGGCCGCGACTTCCTCCATTGCTGCGGTGGCTAGTTTCCTTGACAGCAATGACCTCCGGCTTCTTGCCGCTTCGGGCCGCCTTCAAATCTAATTTATTCTGGTTCCTCGCAAGAGCTGCAAGCCCTGCACCTACAGCCAGAATCTCAGCATTTGTGTTACCGGTACCGCGACGTTCGGAGCCGCTGAACCTTTCCCGGTCACTGTAGGAATGCTTCTCCCTATCGCTATAACCATATTTATCGCGTTCCTTCTGGCTGTGTCTCTGACTCTCTCTATCAATCTCCTTCCCCTTTCTCGACCTAATCCCTCTGCGTTTGTGTGCCTTCAAGTACCCTGTGCCATATGCAAGATCGCCGTCTATCGAGGATGACGATGAGTTATTGAACTTAAACAACCGGCTGCTTCTGCGTCTTCGCAATCGTCGCCGCTCGGAAGGCGCAGTAAAGAATGTACGGATGCCGGATTTGGCCGGGAATGTGCGCGATATGTCTATATAGTCGTATGAGGAGCTCGAGTTCGAAGAGGAGAGGTATTCTGTGCTGGCGCCCGGGCGCATTCGTGGTGTTTCGTCGTATTCAGATCGTTTGGATTCTTTTCTTCTCCTATTGGAGCCTTCGGGACTCCGCCGACGCCTGTCCGCCATCATTATGGCTCTCGTTATCCAAATCGCATAGATTCTTGGTTGACCATGCGCGGGCCGGCTCGTTGTTTAGACGAATTTGGTTCCAAACAATGGAAATGGCTGGGGTAGATTTAGACTCGGTAAGTATTTGCCACCCTCAGCTCGACCTGGTCACGTTATCATGCAGTGAGCTCTGTAGTTACAGTGTAGTATGAACTATTCGGTGAAGGCTATCATGATGTTGATGAAAGGCAAATTGAGCAAGTCGGAACAGAAAGTGCGTTTTCTGATTTTCGTCGACAACAACCAGGGTGGAGCTGGTGGGGAGGGATTGATGGTGATCCTTGCAAGGATAAACACGTGATTTGCTCATTCAGCTCTGCTTGAGAAGTTGTCTTTTGTGGAATTCTTTAGAACTGATCAGTAGCCATGAAATTTCAAGTCTATGTATGCTTATCGATCTATCAGATTGAATGTTCAGCTAAGATAGCACTGGAAATTGGATTATGCAGGGGTCCGATAGCATGTGATCGAGAGGGAGACCGGGTTCTGAAGTTTTGACTTGGATTAAAAGGCTTGGGTATCTAATTCGGAGCATCTTACAGGATTGAATAGCATAATTTACATTATATTTATCGATATCAGATTCGACAGGAGGCACAGCTCATGGCTTCATTTTCACTTAGTCCCTAACCTCAGACGAGCAGACGAGAAAGCTTAGCATAGGGGAACACACTTCAATCAGGCGTTCCTTTGGCTCCTCGAAAGTATGTCCACTTCAATAGAGTTTTTGGATCTAGTCCACTAAATCGGTACATCCCGAGCTACCTGCCTCCAAAACCCACACCTATCATCCAACCCCCCAACATCAAGATTCCCAAACCCGCTCTCCCGAATTACAAACTCCTCGCCAGTTCTCCGATTTTCAGGCACCCCAGGAATACTGGAATTTGTAAGTTTATGTGCATTCGGATGCCCCGTTTGGAAAAAGGACGCAAATGTGCCGGTGTAGCCTTCAAATATGAAGGGTTGGGATTTTTGGATCGGGTTTACTTGGTTCCACTTATTCACATCAGTCCAGGTTTTCATTTGAAAGGAATGGGAAGCGTGAACCCATTCTGTATCACTGGCATGCTTAGCCGGGCTAATCATGTACTCGCCAACATAGCTTTTCTTATGAGCGGCGCGAGCCATCCAATATGCGGGGCACGCGAGAACAATATCTCTGTAAATAAGTCCCGCTCGCGTATACGTGGTGTTGTAACTCGTAATCCCTTCGGAGGATCCAGTAGCTGGGTAGAGAGTTTCGACACGCCCGATATTGCGCTCTGAGAAGCCAGGAAGAAAGCCTCGAAGCCAAATGTTGAAAGATGCCGTACTAGAGTTGAAAGGCGGTAACCCGCTATTTTGAATGTTTTGCAGGCCTGATGGGATAAAGTTCTCTCCTGGATTTGTTTAGAGCGGGATACAGACATTTCTAATAATTTGCCTACCTTCATGGGTGTTATACATGCCGAACCCAAAGTCAATATTCACTTCCCCCTTCATCGTCGCTTCACTCAACCGCTGCGTCAAGAACTTGCCATCAATGACCGGTGCCCAAGTATAAGAACTAGTGTTGTAAACATGGCTTCCAGAGATAGTCAGCGAGGCATTTCGAAGCGTTTGTACATCAACTGCCTTCAAACACTTCAAAGAATCCGGCCCATAGCAGCCGGCCAATCTGGCAAAAGCATCATAGACATTCTGCGCTTCCGGGGCATCAAAGTTATAGGTCTTCGGCCAATATGGTGACGAAGCTAGAGCCTTCGAAAATAGCGGCGGATCTGTCTTCCCTCCGTTCGCAATGACTTGAGCTACAACACTTCCCCCACCGGCTGACTGTCCCCAAATACTAACATTCTTCGGATCGCCTCCAAACTTTTTGATGTATTTATTTGTCCATTGTAGGGCTGCTTGCTGGTCCAAAAGTCCCGGGTTGAGATCTGATGTTTGAGATGCTGCAATTTCGGCTCCAGGAAGAAGTCCAAATGCGTTAACGCGGTAATTGGGGTATACGAATATGAAATCGTTGGAAGTTGAGACGTTAAGCACGGGGTAGCCGGATGGTGGGATGGAAAATGAACCTCCTCCTTGTATGAAACCTCCGCCATAGTAAACGACTACCACGGGCCGAAGGGGCTGGGAGGCGGTCCATGGACGAGAATAGAGGCCTAGGTAGAGACAGTCTTCGGAGCCATTAACCTTGTAGTCTCATTAGTGAGACCATTTGATTTATACTAATATACTCACTGTTCTCTGTGGGCACATATCAAAGGTCTGGCTGGAGTCATAAGTTCCATTTCTGAATAGAGCCGGAGGCTGAGGGGCTCTGAATCTGTTTTCACCCACGGGTGGCGCTGCAAATGGTATCTTTCGCCAATAAGTGATGTTGTAGGACGAAGAGTAAGACCCTTTGAACGCCCCGTAATCAAGTGATGCAATGAGGCCTTGACTGGAGACAATTGGCAGAAAGAGAAGTGAAACTAAAATGAGTGGAAAGACTGACCAGTGTCCCACAGCCATGATCAGTCGATCTTCGACTTAGGGGCCTGAAATTCAAACTTTTGAATGAAAAAAAAGTAGTGAAATTAAAGTACATCGGGGTCAAACGTCTGCAGTGACGAAAATAAATGGGCATTTTCGCGGGGCAGTGGCATGTGTGGGGTAAAGCAGAATTGACCAGTAGGAGTAACTTCACTACACTTAGCTTGAGATCAGCCGTATGAGGCTTAACAACATAACAATCAAATCGGCACTCAATGTCCCGAGCAGCTTCAATTTTTCCGGAAGTTAAAAGGGTTCACTCCATACAACCTACAGAAGGAAAACCGCTGATGATGCATTCCCAGGGGAGCATTCGCTTATAACAATGTCTTCGGGTCCTAAGCTCAACCCATAACCAAAATATAAAACAATGAAGGCGACGTGGGTATACACACTTCCTAATTATCCTCCACAAAATATACACTGAATTGATACTTTGGAAAAAGACGATGTCTCAGCGCACGTGGTCCCATCGCCAGGTCCGCCAGCCGGCGGGGATCGGCGGTTCTGGTGGTTGCCGCTAGTAACGAGGAATCCGTCTGGGACCGTCTATCATCTGAATCTCGTCCGGAGATAGAGGAGGAGGTGGGATTGGTCTGTCCATTGCAGGAAGGTCGTCTTTGACGTCCTCTTCTCTGCGTTCAATCATCTCTTTCATTATAATAGCCACGAGTTTAGGGTTGTCATCATAAAATGCTGACGTCTCTTCCCAGAAGTTTTTCCATAAACGTGCTTGCAAGAAGCCAACTCTTGCAAACACCTTCTTCAAAAGTGGATCATTCGTACTCACACCATCATAAAGTACTTTGCAAGAATACAGGACTGCAGGCTGCGCAGCATCCAAACCAGCAATCTCAAAGTTGTTGATGATGAAAGCCGAAATAGCAGCTTTAAAATCCTGCATCAGGTACTTATTGGCGCAAACATAAACGTTGATTGCCAAAGAGTAAGCGTACGACCAAGTGCGCAAATCCTCCGGCGACATCCTAACTTCTCCGATAGGTTCATCAGGTACCACTACATTGTTTCTGGAGGCTCCTCGTTGACGTTCTCGGTCTCTCTCACGTGGACGAGGAGGATATCCAGCCCGCGCCATGCCCGGCTGAGGAGGCATGCCGTTTTGCGCGAACCAGCGATTTCGTGACGGTGGTAATGGTCGCCTTACTCCACAGTTCCAGCACGGAGGACCTCCCGTCTCAAGTGTACAAGCCGCACAATTACAGTCAGGTCGGTGCCTTCCGGGCTCCTTTCGCTGCCTTTGCTCCCATGCTCGTTCTTGGCGTCTACGACGCTGCTCACGTCGGCGGCGGCTTCTAGCACTGAAAATATGTCAACTGGAGTGCTCTGAAATACCATATCTTAATAAGATGGCGTTGTCATGAATGTTCCATCTCCAAGCCGATTCCGGTGCCTGAATCAAGAATGGTAGATGGTGGGTCTTCAGAATAGCTCAAAGTACGCCTAGATTTGCGGTAGGGATTGTTTAAATCAATGGGGATGCCGTACCTTTCGTCACTAGCGCTACCAGCTGTGTCTGATCCATCGCCACTGTCTGAATTAGCTTCTTCCTCGTCCTTTCTCCCTTTGCCCTTTTCAGGCTCCACTATCAAAACACTTGCGATAGGTTTGATAGGAACGAATTTCTCCTCATATAGATAGGCGACCACGAAGCTGAATATAGACGGATCCTCTTCTGGCAAATCGATCGCCTGATTCTCCGCCTCTTGAAACCGCCCATCCAGCGCCCTCCTGAAGTATTCCGATTTTCTCAAGATCTCTCGGTGGACGGGGAACTCTTCGGCATGCGGACCAACTCTGACGGGAATGATTCTGCTCTGATGGCGCCTGTGGAGATGTTAGAGGATGTAGATAGTGAGGCTAGCGCAAAAGGGCTGGTGTTTCAATGGAAATCAACCTAAAAGGGAAGTACTAACCCATCGCTAGTTGAGAGCCATAGATCTTTCTTGGGATCTGAGATATCTCTGACCTTCGGCTCTTCTTCCGCAAAATCCAAGACGACAACATCAGGTTGCTGTGTGCTCGGAGCTCTCATGGCCGCATCCAGGCTGGATTCGGGCCCGCCCCCGCGATCCGCACCCCTCGTTCTCGCCATCTGTAGGAGTAGTAGTACTCTGTCTGCTTGTCGCAACAACGCAAGTCTGATACTGATATCGATCTCGACAAAGTGGAAGAATCGAGGTGATAATGATGAGTGCGTAAAAAGAGATGATTTTGTGGTATAACAGCCCCGCTCCGAGATCAGGCTTCCGTCCGTTTGTGTGACCACACCCTCTTCTTCCACACGGCGCGCGCCTTGAAGCCTCTTTCAATCAGACCCTGATAAGCCCGGCGAAAAAGTAAAACCAAAGCTCGTCATTAAATACATATATAACCAGTCACCGACAGTTCCAAGTGTCTGCACAATCCGTAATGTGGAGAGACATACAGTAGAGCACAGCTTGGGGTTGGCCGTCGGGTGATCTTTGATGCAGTCGCAGTAATAATACCGGGTTAGCTCTTCCCTCCACACGGAGAGGCTGAGAGTTGGAGCTGAGCTGGAGCCGAGTTGTCGTTCGCGGACATGGAGGTGCGCCATGGTTACTGTACTCTCCTGCCAATGGCAGATGCGTTCGTTGGTTCATGGTGAGCGGATGCGATGCTTGCATCCCTTAGAGCATGCGAGTGTTGTTGCCGAAGCTACGCCAGCGCATCTTCGAGGTACATCCCGCATCCATGTGGATATCCAGAGGTATATTATTTCGCTCCAGGTGAGATGGGATGAGCGTCTCCGTACCTGAAAGATACCAAACGTGGGGGAAGTGGACTCCAGGCGGTGTGCAACTGCTGCATTGGTCACTTCCCCGTTTCCCCACACTGATCCAGGCCATCTCATCTGTACTCACCGCGTTCTCGTCATATCATCACCCGTCTTTTTCCGATCTCAGACATTCTGTTGGATCTGATCTTGGACCTTAGTAAGAAAATTAGGCAATGCATGACTTGAAGATAGATCTCTGGCATCGTCTTGTCAATAAGCTGTTGAGGTTCACCCTTAAATCCCAAAATGTGTCTTATATCAATCAGCGATCATGTAATTTGGAAAAGATATTTCACTTTTTCATACAGCCGCCCAGTAGGCATTTATTTCGACTGCATCAGCCAGTCCTCTTTCAAACTCCTGGTCGATGCTCAGCAGTCTTTAATCTGCAATGTATGCGTCTTTGAATTGCACCATCCCTCTCCTACGAGTACCTCTACCTAAGAAAACTCCCATTAGTCTTTGCCAAGATCTCGTCATAATAACCTTGAAAAGCAAGCCACCCTTTTTCGGGCGTCCCGACCTGATTGTATGTATACTTCGCCTCGTCTTCCCCAATTAGAATCTTCTTATGTCCACTCCCAGAAGCCGCAGCATCAACCAACAACTGCGCATGGCAGGTCTTATCCAAACTCATAAACCAAAACGCCGCCTCATCCACACTCTTTCCCACCGTCAGCAATCCATGATTTTGCAAAATGCAAGCCTTGCCATCTCCCAAGCACTTGGCGATACGTATCCCTTCCTCGCAGTCCAGTACAATACCCCCAAAGTTGTCATACACGGAATGAGAGCGGAAGAAACGTAACGAGTCTTGTGTTATCATGTCGAGTTCACGGCCAAAGACGCTGAAAGCTTTTCCGTAGACGGAGTGTGCATGGCAAGCGGCATGGACATCAGGGCGTGCTTTATGAACTGTACAGTACAACACATCAGCTCTTTTCTCTTACTATATAACTAAAACCTGCTCTTACTTTCACTATGTATAGCAAACGCTGCGGCGTTTATAGGCTCTTCGCCAACAACTACATCCCCATCTTCGTTCACCAATATCAGATCCGAGACCGAAATCTGCGAGAAGTGTTGCGAGAGTGGATTGAGCCAAAAATGGTCTGTTAGGATAGGGTCGCGGACAGAGCTATAAGGCATTTTAGCACCTATTTCGATCTCAAGCCGTAACATTGCATGAATAACTCACATATGTCCCGCAACACCCTCATCAAACCCTCTCTCCGCAAATCTGTCCCTCAGTCAGCTCCAAAGCTTTAGCACCAACAGTCTACTATGACAAGGCAAATCGCACACTCTAAACGCAGCAGCCAAATGTTGCTTCCTGTACAACCTCTCCTCTTCTAAACTCTCGAATTTGGGATAGGATCTAATCTTGAGCTTCTTGCCCGAGGTTGTAGTTCCTTTGGCGCCAACGCAAGTGTTTGATGCGGATTCCGAGGTAAGCGTTGTTGCTGAGGGCGCCATTTTGATGTCCTCGATGTAAAGTAGTACGGTTGAAGGGATTATATGTGTTTGTTGGAGTGACAAGGAGATTGTTGATCAGTTGTTTGGTGTTGATCGTTGCCCCACTGCGGGGTTGTGGGGGACCGGGAGTGGGCGGGAGGCCATGCTAGTTTTTTGGGAGCCTCCAGATTTGCGTTTTGATATTAGAAGTGGCTAATTGGCATTATTTCCTTTGGGTTGCCAAGAGGTTGTGGAGCTCATGTTTTCAAGTTGTTCTAAAGCAAATGGTTCCTCAAGGTCCACTCAATTCAGGTGAGATGTAAAGGAGGAAGCTTTAGAGAGAATATGATTTATTGGTTTTGGCGCACTGCCTGGTCATCGAACTAAAAAGTCGTACGTTTAAAAAGACAAAATGAAACAGAACCTGTATGTCTCCTAACCGCAGCTTATATACCACCCCCAAGAAGATTCAATCCTTTATTTCCACAATCGCTAATGCCGACAGTAGGACCCAATGAAATTATCGTTATATTGACAACAGTTGCTTTAGTATGCAACCCCTCTATACCCTCCGTATGGCTGGTTTCCTAAGTTCGGTAACGTTGGTTGCCGTGGCGGACTCGTTCCTGTACTAATTGCACCTCCCAGCGGGGCAGCGTTCGCAACCAGATTTTCTCGACTCTCGACGGACATGTTCGTTCGGTGTGTTTGTGGGGTATAGGGTCGGAGTGGGGTGGCCCCGGCGTAAGGGTTCGCAGGCTCGTTCATGAAGGAGTCTGCGCTGTTCTGCTTTGAGAGATTGTATTTGGGGTCGTGCTCATAAGCAGTGTTCATTGGCATCTTCGCGGGATCCATGAGCAACGAGTTTCGAGCATCAAGAGGAGTGAGATTGTCCAGGTCGCGGTTGAGTTTTTCTGTGAGAAATTAGTAATTGTTGTGAACAAGTGGCTGGATGTACGTACCAGCTTCCTTGCGTCTCTTTCGGTGGGGGTTCTCCTTGCAGCACATGATGATCGCATTTGCAGCGATCAAGATGGCGAGCACACCAGTCAAGCATGACTGCACAGCAATGAGTACAACTCCAGTGACAGTTTGAGTAGTCTGGGCAATTCCAAGTTCCTCAACGAAGACAAGAATGCACACCACGGATAAGGCCCGAACGATTTGAATGAAGATGTTGATTACATTTCCAGATCGTCTTTCGTAAGGTCGGTTCCAGATGAGTAGGCTAAGCACTGAGAGGAATTAGCAGATGTACCAAGGTTTTTACGAAAGCAACTTACTCAAACATTCAATGATCAATTGTGCCACCGTTTGCGAAAGCCCGTGGCCATCGGCAGCAGCAAGAACACATCCCTTGGCGAACATGTAAATAATGGCCGGGACAAAAATCCACCAGAAGCCCTTCTTGTAGCTATCGTAGAAGAGGCTGTATTTGAGCCAAGTTTCCTTATTCTCGTACAGTCCAGAGGCATCTCCCTCCATTTTCTTAAGGCGTCTTGCTGTTTGCCAAATCTTGAAAGTGAAAAAGGCGAGTACTCCAGTGAAGAGCCCAAGAGTGACACCCGCAAGTGTCTTAGCTGCCCATGAATCTCCATGTGTAAACTGGAAAATGCAGTACAAAACCCAGACACCGTAGAGCACAAGGATCAAGTTGACAATCGATCGAGCCATGGTTCCCCAGTAATGTTTTCGGAATCCAGTGAGACCCTTGGGGAAGGAACCAAATAGTGCCCATGTCTCCAGAATTACCTTGAAGAACAAGATACCAACGGCAATGGCAGCGATAACGCATGCTACAATGAGGAGCACAGTCATGAAGGTGTTCGCTTGAGGTACACTCAATTGCTCGACATAAGCCTGGATACCCGACACCGTTGTTTGAATTGTGGATTCGGAGGTGCTGTTGGCAGACGCTGCGGTTGCATTCGTATCAGTGTTGAGAGAATCGCGAATGAATAATGCTCCATCTAGGAATCCGTCAAAGGATCTCTTCGCCACCGAAGAGTTTGAACCATCCCCAAATACTAGAGTTGCGTTCTTCAGAAATTGAACACTGTCATGAGTCAAGTTTCCACCGGTGACATTTCGGAAGCTGTCGATCGAGGTCTGTAAAGAAGTCCAAGGAATGATGCCCGTGCTGAAAGCAAAGTTCTTGCAGAAGCTCCTGTATACTGGAGGATAATTGACGGACATCATGCCGTTCATCGCAACCCCCTGGAAAAAAGTAAGGACCTCCGTGAATGACGGACTCATTGTTCCGGCGCCTCCAGAGCTTCCACCTGCTGCTGCTGCTCCGAGAGCTGAAGCTCCCGTCATGACCAAAGCTGCACCAGCAATTCCCGCAGCAACGTAAGAAACGGCGGGTACACTGACGCTCTTGCCATTGGAAACTTGCGAAGTCAAACAGGCGACATCCTTTTTCGTATTGGGGTCTATCAACTCAAGTGTTGCTTGGGCGGCAATATCAGGAACCGAGAAAGCAATCGATGGAATCATCGAAGCATACGATGCGGGGATAGTTTGGACTCCAGAAGCCGCAAAATTGCCAGCAGGTACTGAAGGCATGTATGTTAGATGGTTCGAGGAAAGTGTCAAGTAGATTTAAAACATACCAGGGCAGAGCTGTTGGACTAATGTGTCTTGGTTACAGGGATCAAAATCTCTTGTGTATACTTCTTTGCCATATGCTGTAACTTTGAGTATAGCCTGTAGAAGAATCAGTACATCTACTGCACTCCAAATGAGCTTTTGCATACCGTGACATTCATAACCTGGGTGCTCGTCCCGGCAACATTAAAGGTTACTTGCTTCTGATCCGCATTATATTCAATGTCCACGTTCTGCACCGTAATATTTGACCCCGATAAACATGAGCTGAAACCGTTTGTCTTGAGGATCTGATCTGCGAGAACTCTGGCCGGCAGGGTGCCCAGTAACAGTAAAGAAATGGCCGAAAACGTGGATGACGGGCGTAACATCATGGCGATGTGCTGATGCCTCTCAACCTGAGATAAAATCTCCCCCCAATTGCCGCCGATCCCTCAAAGAAGGTATAGTCCTTATATCTCTACGTACGCCTTGATGAATGATCTAGATTTTGGTCGGAATTCCCTTCTCTTTTCCTCGACAGGTCAGGAAAGATGTCCGTAGAGGTTGATTGTTTGTATGCTGATGGAAACGCAAGAAAGATATATGATGCAAGTCTGATTCAGGATCTACCTGGAAAGAATAGGAAATTATCGATGCGGTAGGAACTGCGGAGTGGTCGAGGTGACGTTCGAGTTTAGGTATTTCGTCCGGGATAGGAAAGCAAGAGAAAGGAGACGAAACGACTGGCTTGCTTTTGAAGGATTGTGATTGAGGAGTGGATGATGTGTTTAGCAAACGATGGTGTTGAAAGAAAAGTACGCACACGCAACACGGACGACAGGGCAGGAAGCACAAAGAGCGAGTGTGTGAGGTGTGGTGTATTCCGCAAGAAGCAGATATCCAAGACCCAGGAAGGGGAGAAGAGCGGCGGAGTCCAGAAGGCCCATAGCCCAGAAACCGCTGACCCACTCGAAACAGCCATTTCAGCGGCAACGGCAGGGGCACCGGGGCCACTGAGGACTAGGAAAATACAGAGGGTTTCCTGTCCAGTCCAGAGGCCCACAGGGAAGAGAAACGGGGCGACAATCATTGGCTTGTCATTGGGGCGGTGCCTCCCATTCTGAGGTCATGCTAGCTAAATGGAGAATAGTCTTTTCAGGCTCTTTACGAACCCCTGGAGGTAGCTGGCTAGCTGGCCAGTCCGTCGACTCCTGGAGCAGCGGGTACGCGCAAACCATTCGACGGCTGCTGGCCTGTCGCGGCTTCCGAGAACACGAAGTGCTGAAACTTCGCCCAAAAAGACGAACTTCTTTTCACCCCGAGATCTGTTTTTAACTTTGGGCTGCACACTGCAGACGCTCACATTCTGACGTGCACAATTCGTACCACTTGGCGCGCGCACAGTTGGATAAACATGTAGTTGATAACTTGATGGCGGGGACCTGCCAATACGAACGTCGGCCTTCCTGCGACAGCAGGTGTCTGATTGTCCTCGTGTGGACTTATTAGATGATTTAACTGATCTCCACGTCAAGAGCAGGCCTCATCAAATCCTCTGTGCGGTCTAGGCGGACCCCCCATGAACGCTCGACAGCACTACTTCACAACTTAAACTGCTTCAAATTTATGCACAGCCCACACTTTCCCACACAGTCAAGACTTTGCTGCTATCGATGAAGATCAGTTTCGTCGCATCTCACGCTCTGCCATTCTAGGCAAATTGTTGTTCTTAGCAGAGAAAAGTGTCTCGCCTTCGGGCGCAGTAATCATCGCCATCTCCATGGCAACTCTTCTTCTCCAAATCGGCACGGCATTTCAGCCGCCTCAAGAATGATGTCCGATATCAAATGTTACTCTAACGCTTGCTTTGCTACGCCATAATCGGGATCCAAAATCGTTCGCTGCACGACAGAAAATTCTTTGGTGAGCAAAGTGAGCACAGACTTGGCCGCCGCCCCAGGCACAAGGACCTCCTCCAGCCAACGCTCCCGTAGTGCCCCACGACTAGCTAAGAACGAAATATTCCTGAAATAGACAGCCGAACAGCCGCTCATAAAAGAGAGCTCGCACAAGACGAGAGTTCGCATGTAAATTCCCGTGATTATGAAAGATACGACAAACGAAGCATGAAATCGCATATAAGGTGGCGAGATGCGCCTCTATGGAAAGTTGGAAATGATGCTGGGCAGTTTAAATTGCTCATACGGCGTCACGACCCTGAATCTCTCGATGTTTCAAGGCATAGCAGATTTTGGGAGACAACCGGAACCATCCCTTCGGAAAACTGCAAAAGACTCCCAGATCTGAATCCAAAGCTGGAGAATAGGATGACATAGGACGGAATTATCAATCGCGATCCTAGAGTGGTGCGAAAGGAGCTTTCCAATCTCGCATTGAGGAACATCACGTGGCAAACGTGACCTTGAGGACTACAGGACGTCCCATTCCTCTGCAGAGCAGGTCCTCTTCTAAGTTAGATCCGCAAGTATGAAAGAGAATCATGATTCATGAGGCGTCAATCGTGGAATATAAGCTTATTTGGTCAATATTGGAAAATTCGTAAACTGCCAAATGCTATTGGCCACATCGTTCATCGCTTTCATTCCTCGCGATAAAAATGATTAGCGAACCCCAGAAACTAGCAACGGCTCGAACCCTTGTATCAGACGGACGAAGCCAGGCTTCTCAATCTAAGCGGCTCTTTCTCGACAAAAACGTTTCTTTTTGCATTTCCAGTGTGCATTCCGAAAATCATTACGAATTGTCTCTGCTGCCTGATTCGTTCAGTCGTTTGGCTGTCTCAATCACCCGTCTTACGCGTATAAGGAGAGACGGGAAGGCCCTTGCGCGCATTCAGAGGTGTCTTGTCATTTGACCTTCGCCTGGAATCCGAAAGACCACCTCTCTATCAACAATGAGTCGCTATTTAATGTGAAGCGTGCTCTCTTCTCTTGTAATATACTCACCTCTTTGAAGCTCTGTTACGCTATCCTGATGGTAACGTTACACCAAAAGACCTAAAATTCACCCGTGTCAAGAATTGCCTCGAAAAGCATTCGTCTTTGATTTCCTGGAATTTTCCGGCGAAGACCAGGTTATTCCGATATGGACAAACGTCCTATAGATTCGAGTTCTCCGGATGACCCAAGCACAGAAGCAACTCGTGACATCTCTCCGGCAATAGATAGTCATGAGTACGCAACAGACAAGACCGAGAGGCCAACCGTCAATGTGAACGCGGCCGCTTCCAGCGACGATGAGCCTTCTAAATCCCCCAAGACTGAATTGGGGAAGGACGGGGATCACAGCGAGGCAAAATCTACAGATTATTCAAGCAAAGCACAGAACAAGACTTCTTTCAAGAACTATCTGGTAACACCTCTATGTCTTTGGCCAAAACAATCGTGCTAATAAGCGCCCAGAGGATATTCACCTATTCGACCTTGGGTGATCGACTGCTAATCAGTGCTGCCATATTGGGTAATATCGGGGTTGGAGTAACTCTTCCTTTGATGAACATTGTCTTCGGTCATCTAATTGGAAACTTCGGCGACTATGGCCCCAATTCAACTACAACAACGGCAGACTTCAAGAAGAATCTCAATCAGCAGACACTTTATATAGTGTATCTGTTCGTTGCACGATGGGTGCTCAGCTACTTCTCCATGTTTGCGTTCAGAATGACAGGTATCCGGATGTCTGCAAAGCTCCGCCTCGAATACCTCAAGGCCCTTTTCTCGCTCCCGATTTCCGTCATAGATACACTGCCAAGTGGTCAGGCTTCGAATACCATTACCACGACGGCCAATGTATTACAGATTGGCATATCGGAAAAGCTCGGCATCTTCATCCAATTTACAACCATGCTGGTCGCCTCTGTCGCTGTAGCTTTCACGTTTAATGCTATCCTGACAGTAGTGACTGCGTCTAATTTGCTGTTCATTGCCGTGGTGTATGGCACAATCATCCCATTCATACTGAAGATGACCAAAGAAGTTGAACATGCCGACGAAAAGGCTGCCGCTATCGCCGGGGAGGCACTTAGCTCTATCCGAATGATAGTAGCTTCTGGAGCAGAGGCAAGAATAGGAAAGAAGTACGGCGGATGGGTTGAGGAGTCGCGCCGAAGAGGACTGAAAGTTAGTCCGTTGCAGGGCATTCAATACGCCCCATTGTTCTTCGCAGTCTATGCCACGATGGCCCTTTGCTTTTGGTTCGGATTCAAGCAGTACCTCAAGGGCCATATTGATAACGTGGGGACAATTGTCATTGTCCTAATGTCTGTAATGCTGATTTCTTTCTCGATTGGTAAGCCCCGTGTTCTCTATCAAAGGACTTTGAACTGACAAGCCTGTAGCACAAACTGCCGCACCAATAATCGCTATTGGAAAAGCTACGACGGCTGCTGCTGATTTCTTCGCTGTCATTGACGCGCCCAAACCTATTATTACTGGCTTGCAAGAGCCAGACGTCTCTGCTCGCGACGACATCGAACTCGAATCGGTAACATTTGCCTACCCCAGCCGACCGCATTTGAAAGTGCTTGATGATCTGAATCTTCGATTTGAAGCAGGAAAGGTGACAGCGATTGTAGGGGCTTCAGGATCGGGGAAAAGCACCATCGTGGGCCTACTCGAAAGGTGGTATGAACTTGATGATGCCAAGAGATTTCGTCTCCCTGAAAGCGCTATGAAAGATGACAAACAAAAGGCCAAGGAAAAGGAGGAAAAGAAAAAGCTCAAGAAGGAGGGTAAGCCGGAGGTACCGGTAGTCGAGGCTCCAGAGCCGCCCATCTCTCTGAGTGGCAAGATTCTCGTTGGGGGCAAGAACCTGGATGACATTGACTTGAAGTGGTGGAGGTCACAAATCGGCTTGGTTCAGCAAGAGCCCTTCATATTCAACGATACAATACGCAAAAATGTGGAGTATGGATTGATTGGCTCTCAGTGGGAGCATGAAAGTGATGAAAAGAAGAAGGGTCTTGTCGAGCAAGCTTGTAAGGAAGCTTTCGCAGACGAATTTATAACAAAACTTCCTCTGGTACGTAGGGATCTGCGAACATAATCAACTGATACTGACATTTGGTAGGGCTATGAGACTCAAGTTGGCGACGCTGGAATCAAGATATCGGGCGGTCAGAGACAACGGCTTGCGATCGCTCGAAGCATCATCAATCAACCTAAGATCTTGATTTTAGACGAGGCGACGAGCTCAATAGATGTGCGAGGGGAACGGTTAGTCCAGGCAGCTCTGGATCGAGCGTCACAGGGTCGGACTACTATAACAATCGCCCATCGCCTATCAACAATTAAAAAGGCGGACAAAATTGTGGTGATGAGAAAAGTAAGTTCCTCGAATGATGCCTGCTGGGATGCGGGTACCAAATTTATGTGATACGTGGGCGGTTTACCGTTTAGTAACCTAAATCTAACTTTCTATTACTATAGGGCCGAGTCATCGAGCAGGGCACTCACCAAAGCTTGTTATCGGACGAAGATGGCGCCTACTGGGCTTTGGTCAATGCACAGAAGCTCTCTATGGGCGAAACTTTCGCCGATGAGACTGACTTAGTTGAGAGCGCGAAATTGGAGCATGAGCTAGTCCGTGAGATGAGTGCTGCAAGTGGAACGAAACACGCTGAAGAAGCAGTCGCTTGGAAGAATAAAGGATTCTTTGCAAGCTTTGGGCTTCTCATGGCCGAACAGACAAAACGATGGCCGTGGTATGTCATTTTGTCAATGGGTTGTTTGGGTGCGGCAGGTAAGCTTTTCAACACAGATGTCCTCCGGATTTATTTGCACCTCTCCCCCCTTGAGCGTTACTGACATGTCACAGCGGGAAACCCTATCCAGGCTTACCTGTTCGCCCATGTTATCAATGTTATAACACTGACAGGACAGGCGTTGCAAAACGCTAGCAATCATTGGGCTCTCATGTTCTTCGTTCTCGCACTGGGAACTCTAGTTGCGTATTTCATGCTAGGATGGTCCTCCAATACTATTTCTGTAGTAAGTGTCTCATCTCAAAATTGTTGAGCCATATCGCTAAGAACATCAAGCACATTGCCTGCACCTATCGACAACAATACTTTGAAAGTATCCTTGAAAAGCCCATACCGTTCTTTGATGAAGAGGAAAACTCAAGCGGCACGCTGGCTGCCCGCGTTGCCAATGACCCGACTCAATTGCAGCAGCTCCTCGGGATTAACATGGCTATGATATATATTGCAGTATTGAGCATGATTGGATGTGTCATCATAGGGTTCTGCTATGGTTGGAAGTAAGCTACCTTTTGCAACTCTTGAGGCGCCTTTAATATCATATTTGACTTTCGAACTTTTGAATGTCTTGCTAATAGCTTTCAGGTTAACACTCTTAGCGATGGGTGTTGCCACACCAATCATAATGTCGGCCAGTTATTTCCGTCTTCATTACGAATTACAGTTCGAGAAAATGAATCAAGCTGTCTTCGCAGAGAGTTCTAAATTTGGAGCGGAAGCTATCGGCGCCTTTCGAACTGTCACCTCATTAACGTTGGAAAATATGATCTGTCAACGGTATGATGTGTTGCTGCAAGACCATGTACGGAAGGCGTTCAAAAAGGCTAGGTTCACAACACTTTTATTCTCATTTTCCGATAGTATCGCACTTCCGTGTATGGCTTTAACCTTTTGGTACGGCGTAAGTACTATGGGCAACATCAAAACTCCCTGGCAAGTCTTACTAACGGTCATCGAAGGGTCAACTTCTTGCGCGTTTCGAGTACAATGCCATTCAATTCTTCGTTGTGTACATTGCAATTGTTCAAGGCTCGGAAGGTGTTGGCAGTTTGCTGAGTTTTGGTCCGAACATGGCACAAGCTTCAGCCGCAGCCAACAGAATCCTAAGCTTCAGAACTCGCAATAATCAGATCTCGAAAGCAGCTCTCGAGCTGCAAGACACTGATGGAGGCGTCAAGATCGAGCTCCGAGACCTGTGGTTCAAATATCCCACTCGAGATATTCCGATTTTCCAAGGCCTAAACCTGACTGTAAAAAGTCCTCCCCTAGTCCACCTTTCAAAATTAATAATGTTACCAGATCGAAAAGGGGCAATTTGCCGCCCTCGTCGGTCCCTCCGGTTGCGGCAAAACTACCATCATATCACTCCTGGAACGCTTTTACAGTGTTCAGAAAGGCAAAATAAGCTTCAACGAGACCAACATCGCCGACCTCGACATGTGCGACTACCGCAGAGCAATCTCTCTCGTAGCGCAAGAACCTACACTCTTCCAGGGAACAATCAGGGAGAACATACTACTTGGAGTCGACGAAGATACGCCCGTAGAGAGGCTGTATTCGGTGTGTCGCGATGCCGAGATCCACGATTTTATTTCATCTCTGCCAGAAGGTTATAATACGGATGTTGGAACGAGAGGCATTGCGTTGAGCGGGGGGCAGAAGCAAAGAATTAGCATTGCGCGTGCGTTGATTCGTGATCCGAAGATCATATTGTTAGATGAGGCGACGAGTTCTTTAGACTCTGAGAGCGAGAAGCTTGTCCAGGCAGCATTCGAGAGAGCCGGGAAGGGACGTACAATGGTTGTGGTTGCACATAGATTGGCGACGGTGCAGAATGCAGATGTCATTTTTGTCCTAGGAGAGGGAAAGGTGTTGGAGACGGGGAATCATCAAAGCCTTTTGAAGCAGAGAGGCGTGTATTACCAGATGGTGAGTCATTTGCTCCCTGAAAAATGCTGTCGAATGCTGACTGTGTTTCTCAGTGTCAATCCCAGGCGCTGGATCGATAAAAGCTTGATGGATAGGTACTGGCTGCTCATTGGAATGTGAAGACCAAACTCTACTTCTTGTACGCCTTTTGATGTATTAGACGCTACTCAATACATAGCTATAGCTATATGTTTCTAGGTAGATATCTTACGAGTTGATGAGATAATTCTTCTCCACAAGCAGACGTCAGAGTGTAAATATCTGCTCAGCAGCTGCCGTTTAACGATGGAACCTCAGTTAGCTTGGTGCGATATTGATCCAGCTAGCCTCCCCCACAAAATCCACTTGCCGCCCCCTCGTTCCGCTAAATTCATTACATTCATACCAAGCGGCAGTTTTAAACGACCTGAAGATGCGTATGAATTTAAGCAAAGGCAATCACCGCCAATTCGAGCACCAGTGCTATCTACATCGCCGATTTAGTCTTCGCGGGGTAGCTAGTTTGGCACGAAAAACGTTCACGAGGATGCTAACGGCTACCTTCAATGACGCACTGGCTCTGGCGCCATGCTCTAAAATAGTCTTCCTCCAACTACCTACCTAACGGGACCTAAGAGCTACAAACATCATAACATCAGCTCCCCCGCATCTGCAATGTCGGATGGGAGCAGCCTCCCTCATTTCTGCTTGTTTGCTCAGTGATCATCGAGAGCGCCAACTTCGAGCATCCTATCTCTCTCAAAATGTCGTCAAGCTTGGTTGATACATGCAAAGAATATTTGGCGATAGATGCTCAAACAGAAGAGGCAATCCGGAAAGGTTGCGTCAACCTAGCTATGTTCGAGAAACCACCTATCAGGAGGAATACTACGAGCAAATTTGATTCTCGCCAGTCGGTATGTTTTAATGTTATAAGCTTGATTATCACTCCATCGTTGAAAGTCTTCTCGAGAGCTAATTTCTAACATCTTTCGGAAACAGTCACCTTCAAGTTCGAAACCTTCGAGTCCCTCCTCTACCACAAGCATATCCAGCCCAACTCCAGAGGAACTCGTAAAGAATACTGAAGAGTGGGACGCAAGTGATGTATTGGAGCTTTTCGACCTCCCGGGCGTTGCATAATATCTTTTCTTTGGATGGGAATCGGGGCGTTTGAAATTATGGAGTTTGGGATTATACCCAGGCGGAGACACGACGCGGAGATGATATATTCTCAAGCGCGGTATATTAGGGACTTTTGATTTCGATGGAAAGTGTGTAAGATCACTCGAGATCTTTGGGGCGGAGGTGCTTTTGAGCCTTTGCAGAGAAGGGAGATCTCATCTGACTTTTGTTTGCTGGAGGCTGGGATCACTCGCCCTAGTGGAACGACCTTTGTAATTATGTTTGTACTGCGCTACGCAGAGTAACCTTTATGTGTAATGGAACAAATAATGTACCTAGGTATTCACTTTCCTGATTTGTGAACTCAAAAGAGCTAGCAGTTTGTCGATGAACATTCCTTCTTTATCTCAACATCGCATCTTCCTTGGCTGCAAGATCACATTGTAATTCCGGTCCGGCTTCAAGATCGTGAATTCCTTCGTTCCCAAAACCAGGCCTGGATCTTCCAGTTCTATGTGGTATCTCAACAGCAATGTAGCAATCATCTTCATGATAAATTGGCTGGCCACATTGCGACCAATACACTGTCTAGTTCCGTGTCCGAAACCTAGGAAGCAGGTCTTCATCGTCGCCAGATCTCGGCTCTCATCCGACCATCGATCTGGGTCCCACTTGTCCGGATCCGTATAAACTGCTGGATTTCGTCCGATAACGGCAGCAGGGACGCCAACGGCTACACCGCGAGGAATATATATACCGCAAATTACGGCTCCTGAAGGAGGGGTATCACGCGGCATGGCATATCCGATGGGTGGATGAAGACGAAGACACTCAGTTTCGGCGAATTCAAGGAGATTCAACTTGTTCAGCTTCGTGAAAGGGATCGATTTGGTTCCGTCAAGGTTATCGGGGAACATCATTTCGAGCTCTTCGACGATTCGGCTCTTGATTTTTGGGTTCTTGCATAAGTAATAGGCCATCCAGTTCATTGTCACGCTGCCTGTACTCGCACCAGCAACCCTAAACAGATGAGCCATTACTCAAGAATGGGCAGTCATGTCACTCACATCAGCGACGAAGTCTCGGCACGAAGTTCTGCAAAGTCCATTGTCTGTCCTGTCTCGGGATCCTGGGCTTCAATGAAGCGTTGCATAATGTCTTGTCGGGGCTTTCCGCCCACCAATTGCCTCCTATTGTCTCGGAATCGCTTCTCCAACGCATGCCTTGCGAATTCTAGATATTCCACTCGTGCTTTCCAGAGCTTTTGGACATACGGAAGGGGTGCCCAGCTAAGGACTCGCACGCTTGCTTTTCCAAAGGGAAGAATACCACTGAGATTACCAAAGCGCTGTGATTGCTCAACAAGTGTTGAGTACCTCACAGGCTTCCCGGCAAGAGCACCAAAGTCACTCCCAAGAGCTAGCTCCCCCATCAAGTCCATTGTAAACAGTTCAAACCAGTAGTACATGTCAAAAGGCTCCTTTCTTTCGGCGAATTCGTCCATTTTCTCCATGAATATCTTAAGTGTCTGGTCCATGAACGGCTCGAACAAGTGGAGTGTTTGGGCACTGAAGCCATGTGCGACCATTCTGCGTTTTGCAGCATGGCGCTTCTTAGATCGAGTGGAAAAGAGTGATTCTCCAGTGGTAGAAAAGGAGTCATACCAAGCAGACTTCCCAAATTCTTCTTGTCCTTTTCCATGGCCTGGCGTCGTTAGATATGCAGTAAGTATTTTTCATGACTACATACCGTAGATTGCTTTCACTGCATCTGGGTGATTGAAAGACACGGAGTTTGGTCCAGTCCGAACAGCTACAGCACCAGGGTTCTGGGCGAATAGCTCGCTGACCCATTGGGTCCGACGCTGTTCCTTGAGTGCATTGACTTCAAGAAGACCAAATATTCGAGTTAACTTAGGGCCAGGTATCTTACTCAGAGGCGAGAAAAAGAAGCGGTAAATCAGAATATATAGAGGGTAGACGATAACCGCTAGTAAAGAAAAGCGCAATGCCAATTTGTGATCATCGATACGGACGTCAATGAAAGCCATTTTGGTAACAGCCAAGGGGCCCCCTACCCCTCGTTTTAGAAGTGGACGTGGCGTTCTTATATAGTCTGAGTCAGCTGCTCACAGTTATAAGTTTATTTAAGTGTGACTACTAGGCTCCTGCCCCACATCGAACTTGGTGTGTTCTATTCTCACTAAGTAGGTTTGATATCGTCCCAATGGCAGTTGGCATGCGTCATATTTCGGTTCGACGTTTTTCTACCCATGAGGCAAAGAAGGTTGTACGATATCACCAAGTAAGTTTCTGGGAGCTCTTCTTACACATCTCAGGCATTATTGTGACCTGACTGATGCTGACAGTCGATGCAGGTTGACCGGTTGAATACCCCATGGATGCTACCCCACATCATTGCGGGGCACCCCTCGAATTCTATCTAAGAGTCAACCCCGCCTTAGTTATCAGAATTCTAAGAATTAATAAATAATACATCGTTGGATCTTGGTTTTCGCTCTCATAGCCAAGCAAAATGAAGGACACTGTTGCTCACCAACATGTTGTTGACGCCGAGATTGAAAATGCTCATTTGGAGCACCGAGAACTCCCCCTGGGATGGGAAGATCCACACAAAGCAGCCCTTGAAGATAATCCAGAGCATTCGGAGAAGCTGACTCTTCCCGTCTTCCTCTCAGCCCTTTTCCTGGGGACAAGTTTCACGGGGCCGATTATTTTCGGATTCGTCCTTGTAACTCCTATACTTGTTCAATTGTCCCAGAAGCTTGGGGGTGAGACAATTGACTTTTGGGTGCCCTCTGGATGGGGGGCTGCAGCTGCAGTTGGTTTCACTATTGCTGGTCGGATGTCAGATATCTTTGGTCGTCGACCTGTAATACTTTTTGGTCAATGTCTAATCATTATTGGAGGAATCGTCGCAGGAACCGCTAAGTCAATGAATCAACTTATTGCTGGAGAGGTTATTTTGGGAGCATCAATTGGCACCGTTTCCGTCGCGTATGCAGGTAAGTTTCGTCATTCAAGATAATAAGACACTTTCTAACTTGAGGTAGGAATAAGTGAGATCTTGCCAAACAAGTATCGTGGAATGGGCCTGGCTTGGACTGAGTTCAATCTAGCCAGCTGGGGAATTCCAGGGACCCTTCTTGCGACAGCTATGATTTCAGATGCAACTTGGCGCATTATGTTCTACATTGCCATTGGATTTGGCGCCTTTTCCCTTGTTGGCACTGCCTGCGTCTACTTTCCGCCAAGTCACCCTAGACCAGACAACAAGACGAAATGGGAAGAGTTTAAAGAGCTTGACTTCATCGGCGCCATATTGTTCGTTGCTGGGCTTGTTGTGTTCCTCTTTGGTCTAAATTCAGGTGGTAATGTTTACAGTTGGAGCCATGCTGGCACGCTAGCACCTTTGATTCTCGGTCTTCTCGTATTTCTTGGCGCCTTTGTGTATGACTTCACAGTCCCCAAAGATCCACTCTTCCCTTGGTATTTATTTAAAGCCTTCCGCGAGTACTCTTCCTTGATAGTCCTGGTGTTTGTTGCTGGCATGGTCTTCTTTGCCGCTTCTGCACTCAACGCCCAAACTATTCTGTATCTCCATACGGCAGACCCTATCAAGATCGGCGTATATTCGATTCCATCAGGGTACGTAAGCCTGGCCGTCGTTTAGGAGCTGTGCCTAACATGTTCCAGTTCGGGAGAATTTGTTGGCGGCGTAATCATTCCTGCCTTCGTACACAAAATCAAATATGTCCATTACCAACTGACATTCGCCGTCTTCATACAAACTCTGTTTTTCGGCCTAGCAGCACTCATCACTCCAACAAACCTCAACTGGCTCATGGCTGTGCAGTTCCTAGCAATGCTCCCCTTCGCATGGATCACACTCGCTTGCTACACCACCGCCTCTCTGCACGTTCCGCAACGAGATCTCGGAATCGCGATTGGTCTAATAGGAACTTTCCGTTCCTTAGGGGGGTCTATCGGTTCGGTCATTTTCTCCTCCATCTTTACGCAGACAGCCTCCAAGCAGGTTGCCAAGCGCATCACCGAGACAGCAATTGCTGCGAAAGTACCCACGGCATTCATTCCTGCTCTCATCGGAGCTACCAAGCTGACGATTCTTGGAATTCCGGGCGAAGCGGCCAAGTTGCCAAACGTGCCTGCCTCCGTGCTCAGTTCTTGCGTCACAGCCGCTCGCTACGGGTATGCCTACAGTTTTCGGGTGACCTGGTTGGCGTCGATTCCGTTCGGCGTCATTGCACTTTTCAGTGCTATAGTTGTGCGGGATCCGTCAAAGTATTTTACGAATCATGTTGAAGTGCATCTTGGGAAGAGGGGCGGTGTGGCTGGCGCTAAACACAACGAGAAAGAGTTTGAAGAAAGCCAGATGGTTGCGGAAAAGGAGGAAATGGGCCTGTGAATGGGATAATATGGTTTACCCTCCTGGTAAAGACTTTGCCACGAGAACTTCGACTTTTCTCTGGTTCCCTCAACTTCATTTCACTTGCCTAGACTTCTTGTGCAGGACATCATAGAATTCAGTTCTACCCAGCCTTTCTACCCAGCCTATCTTTCTCACGTGAATTCAACTCTCCCAACATTCAAGTTCCGAATCAGTGAATTGAAAAATACTGAGACCCAACAGCAAGTACAAAGAGTGCAAGCCTATAGAAGACTGCCAGAAAGAATGAACTTGATGACTCTGCAACGTATTTCAGAAAATTATAGCAGAAGTTTGAAGAGTGGAAGTGTAGCTTGGTATGGGGTAGGAGCAACTTGCACGAACCATAAATTCGTCATTGCCGTACATGTGTAGTCTCGCTTAATCAGGAAGGAATAGGGGGCGCAAAGGAGCGGAACGCGGATAAGCTCACTGGTTTCCGCTCAGCTATACCTAGGTACTCGATTTCTGGCGGGTTTTTTTGCCGCTACCAAGTTCTAGCATTTCACAATTGGCAAGTAGCACCTGCTAGGGTCTTCATTCCCATCGCGGATGCTCCTTCTCAAGAGCTGTGCGTCTGCATGCCAAGACTGAGCAGCTTGGAAGAAAATACGGGAGAGGAAGGAAGTGGCATATACTAAGCGAAAAAACGATACGCGCCGAGAATGTAAAATATTTACTATAAATTGGTGAAGGCTTCGAACACCAAGGCTAGACGGTAATAAAATGCAGTGGACGACGACCCATCGTTATTATGGTGAGTGATGTCGTCGGAGAGTGCACCTGCTAAGTATACAGGCGAAACCATGACGCTTGTCTATGCTTCTACCGTATATCGTCTCAGGTGAATGTCTCTTCAGGAAATCGTCAAAAACAATGGCTGAACACAGGCTACGAATATTCAGGGCATCAACACATCAAGGACAAGAGCGGATTAAAACCGAAAGACGTAGGCTGAAGGTTCATGTTATGACATTGCTATACATTTCAAATCCCATCATACCAATACACAATATCTTCGGGTATTTATACTGAATGCAAGTTTCCCGGGTCGCATATTAAACGCCAGCACCACCATGCTTTTTTAAACATCTGTATATGCAAGAACATTACCACTCCACACCGATTAAACCATCTACAAAGCAAAGGCAAGAACAAGTCCTCCGATCAGTGCCAAGCCACCTTGAGCAGCATTGCTGACAGCCGCGTTTCCGCTTGGCTTGGGTGTGCTTGAAGAGCTGGCGGGTGCGCTTGTGGCACCTCCGGCTACGCTGGTCTTTGTTGCGCCAATGGTGGTAGCAAGAGTGACGTTGGAGGAAGGAGTAACGACTGGTACAAGAGTTGAGGCAGATACGGTCGAGTTGGAGCCCGCGCACTTGGTGCAGACGGTGCTGGTCAGGACGTCAGTCTGGACGCTGGTGGTGTTGCCTGCTGCCGAGGTGATCGTTGACGAGGCAGCACTGCTGGTGTTTGAGGACGAGGCGGTCACACTGGCAGTCACACTGGCGGACGAGGATCCAGATGCAGAGGAAGACGAAGAGGATCCCCCGGTGATGTGGAATGGGAAAGAGTATTGGAATGTAGCGGGGTTGGAGTCGAGAACGATCTTGAAGCCATAGGTCGTGGCTGTCGACGATGGAACGGTCCAGGTGTATTTACCCACAGAGTTTTTGATGCTTGCTAGATGAAAATGAGTTTATGTTCCAAATTTCATGTCTGATATACCTACATGCAATTGGGGAAGCGCCAGGTTGAAGAAGGTTCGGGGCCGCGCCAGCCATCAGATAAATAGACACGGTGTCGGCATCGGTAGTGAAGGTAGTTGCCTGCCAGGTGATCTCAAATGATGATCCAGCTGCCAAGTTTTGGTCTGCTGCGCTCGGGTTGGTGATAGCATCAAATCCTGCAACCTGGGCCAAGGCAGTCGAGGTGAGCGCGGCGAGCGCGAAAAGGGATTGAGTGAAAAGCATGATGATGGATTTAGAAGTAAGAATTATTCAAAGAGTGGACTGTATCGAAGATACAAATAAAGAGACAGGAATTATTATATTGAGTGAGCGACGTCGAGAAAGAGGTGCGATGAGGGGGCAGGAGGAAGGTATGGGGGACTGGGGATATTTAAACACGCTTCATTTCCAGGGCCATGGATGCTGTAGGCTACCTTGAGCCAGCCCAATGCCCATCCGCAAGGATCCACATCCACAGGCCAGAGAGTATTATTTTGAGCCTTGCGCCGCAAATGTCTGCTCTGCGGTAGACCGAGTTGAGAATGGGTTGAGGTCAAAGTATCGTTGGTGCGAAGGGGGAAATGAGATGTGACAGGGGGATCAGGACATGGGACTGAAGCGAGCTTGGCGGGCAGGGGAACAAGCCCTGTTTGACAGTTTTTGACTTGAGAGTGAAAAGGCTGAGCCGTAAGAAAGGGCAACGATTCGTCCGATTCTGCCTCGGGCGTTGACTTCAAGCCTCAATATTGCCCTCAATTCTCGATGCGGTTTTCTGAGATCTCAATGCTTTGCGCAGCAAGGAGACGGGCGCCAACTTTGGCTCTTCCATAACTTCCATTCCACCGTTTATTGAACCTTTTCTGAGCAAGCTTTTTGTGTTCCTTGGTGCCACCTGATGCTGGTACGGCATTAATTGACGTTGTTCACTTTCTCAGGGAAGCGGAGCCTGCAGGACGGAGTCGAGACGCGCCTGGAGATTAACAGCTTCACCCGGCCTCGGCGCCAGGCGAGTAAAAAGCCGCAACACTGGTCGCTGAAACGCCAGAACATTGTTTTGTGCGCCCTTTTTCATCACCGCCTCGTATCGTATGCGATCATTCGGAGGCACAGAATAAGACAGACAAGCTGCCAGCCGCGGGCCTCCTCCGAAGCTGTGCAGAGGTGGAAGTGAGCGCTGGCCCGCCTGGAGGGAGAAATTTCTCGGGTTCAAACCTTGAACTTGACAACTTGGCAGTAGTGGAGGTTATTTCTGGCCAAGCTGAAGGATGATCTAAAATTAAGGTTACTGGTTTGCCAGGTACGAGCGTCGAAGTTGGGAGTCGTCAAGACTTTCAGTCTGTGGGAGATCAGAACTGAGAACTCAGAACTCAGAAGTGCTCCTGCCGTGACTCGTTTCAAAATGCTGGGATGAGCCACCAGGAGTCGAAAACAAAACCGCCTCCGCGTTTCGAGGCAGCCAGCATATTGAACTGTGCCTTTCGCGACTTCCCTTTTCGAGTTTTTACATGCTTTCTGTCCATAGGGAAAGGCAAAGCGAAATGCGGTGCAATGCGCAGTCTGTTGGCTCGGCAGAGCCCCTTTACCACCACCTCCACAGTCTGCAAGACCCTGGAGGCTGGCCTGGAAAAACCGTTGGTGTAAGACCTAAAAATACTGTCAGCAGTCTATCTTCAGTGCATCGCGAGATCCCCTACCGAACAGGCGTGGCGCTTTTTACGAGTATCGTCGGGAAGGCCCGAGTTCTAATTGACCCCGCCCCGGGAGATTGGAGCGGATTGAGGATCCTTGGCGAGATCATCTTCTGAATTAAACATCCATCATCGAATCTCCTTACTATTCACCAACACTTGCGAGCAATTGAATGGTGTTTCAAGAAGGAGCCTCTTTGCATGCCGCCTTCAAAATTTCGACCACAGCTGGTCGCAATTCTGCGCGTTCTAGTGCAAAAATCTCCTTCATCTTCCGATCCTCGTATGCTGAAAAGGGGTATTTAAGCGAGAAGTACTCTCCCTCCTTCTCCTTTCCGGAAGTCTATAATCCTGACTATGCTTTTTGTTATTTCTGCTGGAAATCCAATGTGTTGGCTCCGATGTTGGTATACCACTGATATCCGTTGTGCGCAGACGCAAATGTGCGTTTGAGGTCTCTCATGTGGCACGGCATCGTTGGTGATTCTTCGCTCCTCATCTGCTCTCGCCCACGACAGTTTTGTGCATTTTCGCGTTTCCGAGCAGCTAGCCGATGAGTTTAGGTCTCGGAGCACTGTCTAGAGACCCCAAGTCAAAGGAACTACCTAGGTAGTTATAAGTGTAGTTTTCGATGCAAATTTCAAAGCCGTCTCAGACGGATCTTCAAACTTTCCCCAGCGTGTGTTTCCAGCCTTCTCCGTTTACCCCTTTCTGCGCAGCGTGATCAAACTGAACAGCAATACATCCTATCATGTCCCTCGACATCATTACACCCCTGGCTTCCAGGGTCAAAGTATGCCATTTCAGGTCTAGGTGTCATGGAACCTTTCTCTGATTGAAACAGCTCGCAAACGGTCAAAGTCTTCCGGCTATTTACATCGGATTGTATTTGACGACTCCAGAGGAAACAGTGCAGGTCGTTCATTGGGCACTAAAGGTAGACCTGCTTCCGAAAGTCCGAAGTGTCTTTCTAGATCACTTTATAATAGTACAGTTATTAGGCTGGATACCGCGGGTTCGTATGTTGATTCCCAGACCGAATCACAGTGAGCTGAATCATATCAGAGTAGACTCTGCCCAGTTTTACAAAAACGAAGCTGAAGCAGGTGCGGTGATAAATAAATTTCTATCAAGTCCAGAAAATACCGGCTTCTTGAATCTCACCCGCGAGGACATCACATTCACATCAAAGCTCGAAGAAAATGCAGACTACGCAACGGCTAGAGCATTAATCAAGAAATCCGTGCAGAGATCTGGACTCGGTTACATCGATCTCTTTCTTCTCCACAAGCCTTACGGGGGTCCAAAAGCGAGACTTGAAAGTTGGCGGGCAGTTGAGAACGCCATTCTTGAAGTCGAGGTGGAACTGGTGGCGTCAGCAGCTTTAAGATAAAGTATGTGCGTTCGTACTTAATTATCACCTTCCCACGTTCCGAAAGGATGCTGATGGAGCATTGGGCGCTAGCTCCAGGAATTAATTTCATTAAAGCCGCGAATCCTGCCCGCCGTCAATCAAATCGAACTCCATCCCTTCGGCCAACGGACCGCCGTTGTAGATTTCTGTGCCCAGCACAACATTAAAATCCAGTGTTACTCCCATATTGGGTCAACCATTGCCTTGGTACCGGTATGTTTATCGAAAGAGCGCCGATCCCCTGAGGGCACTAGTCATGTCTATAGTGCTTGACATAGATGAGCCGTTTGCCGCAAACAATTGGTGTGAGGTATTGAAATTGCGCCGAAATTTATTCTGACAATTCTACTCTTCATAATCGGTACTCCTGATCACAGGTCCCCACTCCTCCAGCAGTCTCAGGGTCTCCTCACACTTCGCCTTCAAATCCTCATAACAATCAGTCCCCAACGGAAGCCGAAACGGCACGTCTCTACCACCGGCAATGCCTTCCCCATGAACCAAGTCCAAAATTACTCGGACGAGCTTCACGGGATCCCCTGGCTGATTCTGATCTTCACCAGCCAACTGTGTGCTTAAAGTCTTGGACATTTCCGCATACTCTGGAATTTCAGATACCACGGCCTTCATATTCCCATTCGATAACAGCTTCGTCCTAAATCTCCCCGGCTCAACCAACAGCGTCTTGATGCCCAGATGTTCCGTTTCACGCTGCAAACCTTCCACAATTCCTAGTTCTTGTTAGCAAGATCACGTCTGCGAGTGAGCAGTACTTACCTTCGAGTGCGAATTTTGACCCAGCATACGCACTACATCCTTTATGTCCGATCCAACCAGACAGAGACCCAATAAATACGAGCGTCCCCGCTCTCCGCTGGCGGAAATGAGGAAGTAGAGCGCGCGTCACTTTGATGGTGCCAAAGACATTTGTATCAAACTGTGCGAGAAAGTCTTCATATCTGTCACAAATGTAAGTAAGTCACCTTCAAAGTCCAGGAAGAGGGGAGGGGAAGCTCCGTACTCTAGATCCTCCCAAGTGCCGATGGAAATGTAAGAAGCGTTGTTGACCAGCACATCGATTCTACCGTAGACGCTGATAGCTTTGGCGATTGTGTCGCGGATACTTTGCTGCGTCTCTGTGATGTCGAGTTGAAGGGTTGCTGCGCCGGCTGCTTCGAGGTGGGATAGCCTTGAGAGCGAGCGGCCAGTTGCTATTGCTTTGTCGCCGCGGGAGAGAATGTCATGGACGAATTGTTCGCCGAAGCCGGAGGTGCAGCCTGTGATGAGCCAGATGCTTTGAGCCATTTTGGTGGAGGGTATGGAGATTGGACGGGGTCCTAGGGCTGTTGTGTTTTTGTCTGACAGCTTGGAACAGAGAAGCGTTGAGGAACCTTCGTTGTATACCTCAAGAATTCAAGCTTGGTTTCCAATAAGTTTCATTCAAAATATGTCTTGCCGTATGACTTGAGATGTGCTGCTGTATTTATGAAAAATCTGCATGATGATAAAGCAAGACCTGCCAATACCTGCACAAGAAAAACGAAAATTTCCTGGCATTATCGCTCGATCGTCAAAAGTTCCGCTCATGGACGGACTAAGCCGCTCTATCCTGCGATGCTGTCTACGCCTACTATGGTGGTTATGCTGAAGTAGAGCGGGCAATAGCGGACTAAAGCGGACATCGAGCGGTGATTCGTTGAGTCACAGATCAGGCGAAGATTAGCCGAAACCCCTTTCCTTGATCGTGTGACGAATACACTGGCAGACTTGATTCGCTTTTTACAGGTTAATCTAGATATATACCGGTCACTTAGCTTTCTTGTGTATTTTTCTTATCAAGAATATAGTCGAATTATAGAGGATTAGCTCTTGACTTCCCAAGTTTTGGTAGACAGCAGTTATGAATCGGCAAACTCTGGAGTAGAAAAGTGTGACTCCTAAATAGAGTAGGTTTGAAATAGGAACGAATTTCGTTTTGGTATCTCTTGTACAAAGTGCTATTCACAACACCAAATCAAGGCGCACCAAACCCCTGATCACCCAATCCAGCAGAGTTTCCGTTGCAAGGAAATTGAAACAAACGCAAAAGCCAAACACAATAAAAGATACATGATAATCTCTTAGCGTCCACCAATTTGTCCCTTAGGGATTGGCTTAATCCAGCACACAGCAAGATTAATACCAATAGTCATGACACCAATGATCCAGAACGCCTTGCCATAGTCCTTGCCCAAGTATCTGAAGACAATAGCGAAGATGATACCCCCAAAGTTTCCAGTCGCGCCAGTAACACCAGAGATGATACCGTTAGCGAAGGGGTGAACGTGGGGAACGAGTGAGAAGTTGGCACCGTTTCCAGCTTCGAGGAAGAGCGCCATGCCGGCAACGAGACCGAACATCGTTGAGTGAGAGTGAGAGTCCTTAACACCGATAGCGATCAAGAAGCCGCCGGTGATGATAGCAAGAGAGTGAAGCCAGATTTTCTTGCTCCAGACAGACCCGGTCTTCTTGTAGATCATATCAGAGATGATTCCACCGAGGGGTCGGAATACCACATTTAGGAGACCGAACATAGCAGCCCAGCGACCGGTGCCTGTTTGACCCAGCTTAGGGAAGTTCTTTAGGTAGTAGGCGCCGAGAATGGAATTGATAGCGAGTTCCGCACCGAAGGAGCAGAAATAGCACATGGCAACGGTGGCGGTTTGCGGACTCAGAATCACAGACATGGCTTCCTTGAAGGTAGGCTTCACTATGACTTCTCCTCTTGCGGCGTCCAACATTTCTTTCTCGCCCATTGGCGCTTCGTGGTCGAAAGAGCCGTGCTTGGCACGTGCGAGGTCTGCTTCTTCATCGAGGCGCTTCTCATCGCCAGAAGCGTTGGGAGTGCTGACAGTGGTCTTGTTATCGGTAATGCCGCCTGGAACATTAACGATCCCCTCGGCGCGTACACCATGGGCTTGGAGGTTATGCTGCACAGCCAGATGGCGTTCGGACCATTTTCCTGTGGGGGTATCAGGGCAGGTGAGCACCATAGCAACTGCGGTAACAACGATGATGATGAAAGGAACAATGAAGGATACTCTCCACGCAACGTGCGAGGACAGGTGTTGATTCTTCATGAGAGAGTCGAAGATGGCGGGCATGACGAAGTAAGTGATACCTCCACCAGCATTACCCCACTGAAAGTTCTTAGAGTTAGCATTGCTTAATCAAGAAATTTCCAAACGCACCGCGAGTTTCAATGCTCTTTCTGAATGTACGGAGTTCTAGGTCATTTAAGAAGGGGCACCAAAGCTCGTGAAGTGTTTGACTCAGAAAAAATGCCCTAGGGATTTACATACTCCTGCAGTGAGCGCATTGCTTGTTCCCACGACGTTCTTGTCAAAAAATCCGGTGGACCACACTTGACAAGGTACGAATGATCCCCCAAGAATACCAATGAAGAAACGAATAACGTAAAGGCCTGCCGCGCTGGATATAGTACCGGCAAGGGCACTAGGAATGGCACCGATGACCAGGCATGCTGCAAATGTATATTTGGGGCCGAAATGATCGCATGCAGGCCCAGCAACTAGACGAACGAGGAGACTGAGACCCATTAGCATTGAAACTTGAGAGACATGCATGACTGATACTTACGTTGCGGTAAGAGCAATAATATTTGAATTCGCGATCTCATTTTGACTCAACTTGAGATCTTTTTTGATCGCGACAGTGAGCAATGGTGGGAACGCGTACCTGAGTGAGAATTAGACATTGCAAATTTAACCTAATTGGCTCTTTGACAACATACCATGCTAAGAAAGCAATCATGAATCCGAACCAGGCAAAGTTGAAGACTCTTCCATATTTGTTGAAAGGATTGAGAACTGGGACAGATCGAGCCTTCCCATTAACTGGGTTGATCTCAGGCGCCTTCCAAAGAGTGGTGACTTTGAACCCCATAGCAGATATCGCTTGATGTACGTGGCTCTGGCGACGCTTGGCTGGGATCGAGGGCGTAAAGCTTGATTCCAGATTACCAGTGAAGTGGAGTGATTGAAAGTGGGCTGAGTTGAATGATTCAAAAGTGTTGTGCCGCGAAGCTTGTACTTATAAAATCTCAGATTAGCGACGCCCAACGCGGTTGACATTTCTCCGGGGGGCAACCCAATTACCTGGCTACCGATCCCAAGCAGCAAATCCGCGGGTGTTTGATGCGGGGATCTTCAGTGACAAGGGCAGACTGGCCCGAGTGTCCAAACACCTGCGAGTGGACTGTGGTGTGGAGACACCAAACCGTGTTGATTTTGAGATACGGGGAAGCTAAGGTGTGAGTGCCCTTGGAAAAGCCCCAGGACAAGCCGTAACGCGCATAAGCCTTCTATCAAGCGACCTATCCAAGGATCTCAGTGTGGCATCCAAGGACATCGACTATTGGAATCTCGATCTCCGACGAGTCTCAGAAATCCCGATGAAGGGGCCAGATCTTCAGACCATATAAGCCACTAAATATATGAATAGATAAAGGTTCGGTAGGAAGCTGTAGCGCGGAAACAGACTGTGGAGAGCAATAATGCTCTTTACAGACATGGAAATAAGCTTCAAATGGCAGCCTTGAAATGAAGACTGGCATGAACAAGTATGACTATTAAAAGTCATGGATCTCAAATGAGAACGACTCAGGGTGCCGGTATTCTTGAGGCTGGATGGAATAAACTGTCCAATTCCAGACAATTGACAGAACGTGGTCGTAGAAATGGCGGGGCCACGGTACTGCAGGATATCGCCTTATCAGCGGAAACGTGAGAAATACAAATGCAAAATACGCCGCGCAATACGCTCCGAATACTTTTCAGCCAATCATAGCGTTCCGTCTCCAACACGGTACTGCATCACTGATGTCTTCCGCCAAGTTGGAGTCGTTGAGGACCTTGAGTGAAATTGAAGAGGTTGGATATGATTGGTCCAGCTTATCTTTGACGAGGACGAGGCCCAAAATGGGAAGATAAGAGGAATACAAGGAACGCATGAACCCCAAAAACCACATAAATATCCCAATCTCCCAATCTCCGCGGCCAGTCGTCAACTCCAGAGAACCCGCCTCGGGTTGTCGTTGATCAGCGCTGTCGAAGAGTCCCGTCCCAACCTAGGCCTCGCAATTTGAGTCTAGGGCACGGCAACCCAAAGATCGGATTAGAGTTATCATGAACGAGACACAGACCAGCTCTTGACCAGAATGCTACGCTCCGAAAACGACAAGAACAGTGTCCGAACTTCTTTGCCTCATGAAGGAAGTCCAACTCACGTGAAGTTTTGCTTGGTTCTTATCCCTTAAACACCCCCACGTTAGCGTTATCTCTACCCATGGACCAATCATACGGAGCTTATTTTTCTGATCATGCAGCATCCCGTCCCGTTGGATCTCCGCTGTGCGTCCTTAGCTGCCGAGGAGAGGAATATTTCGTTGGGGCATAAGGCTGTGGTCTTTGGAACTCTAGACTTCGAAGTCGGGCTCTGGTCAAGATATCTCGGGAAGGGAAGATTCTAGTCGATCCGCGGGAGGTTTGACAACCAAGCGAAACTTTCCGGGCTTCCATTATCATCCTGCTTGGCTGACCAGCTAGAGCCCTTCGGTGCCTGTCGATATGGAAGTACCTAGGTATTCTTGGTCTCTGAAGAGCCCTAGGTTGCTTCAAGTGTGGCATAGAGCAATTGATAGATGTCTTCGGAATGAAGCATAATTGCTGATGTCGACTCTCGGGCATTGTCTGTCCATTATATTGGTCCAGTGAGAAGGAGGTTCTGTCTGTCGGGATGAGGCTCACTGGTGCCGCAGCCTCTGCAGGGGCTCTCATCTTTGCTTGCTGCTAGCCTTACAGTCGCTGTTCTGTTCAATCTCCGTCCGTTCCCTGAGCACGGAAGGACATTAAATGATATGATATTAGACCTCGGAATCGACAGCCCCGGATCAGGAAGCAAATGGTCGGTGTCTACCACTTTGCGTACCTTTGGAGGTGGCTACGCTATGTGGGTATTTAGCATTTGGCTGTAGGACGGAGGTACAGTGAGCTTACTATGAGTGCATGAAGCTGTAATAGACGCCTCGGTGACTTCCAAAAGGCAAGGGCACGGTGATTCGGCTCTGGGAGCAGAAAAATTGACTGGAGAGTTTGCTTGGACGAAACTTCACATTTGACAACCAACCACTAAGTACTCAGACTAATTCTAGCGTAGACTGAGAGAAACACGACTGCTTGATATTCGTAAATCGGCTGGACATCTCGACATCCTCGATGATATCGTGATACTGTATCGATATCGAATAGAGCAAACTCTCGAAGCGGGGCAAGCGCGTTCTTTCACGTGACCGTGCTGTGAATTCTTCGTGAATGAACGCGCTTCGGACGCGATGTCCAGCAACCCAGCAACCACGAAATCAACATCAATGCGAAGACATCCGCCCTGCGATTCTGCGACGGGCTCGAAATATACCAATGGGCTCGTCTGGGAATACACGCGGTAGCAAGGCCTCATGACTCGGCATAATCTTGACACCCATATTTCTTGGTTGTTGTCTTACAAAGTCACTCCGCCCGGGGGTCTTTCACTTCCTGCGGCGACTCATTCAGCAACGACGACTGCGGCAGATATTGCTATAGACGATCTTTTGGAGGAGGAGGAGGAAATCGAAGAAATACGGAGGGTGCCTCCTGAGCCCGCAGCGCATCCCAAACTTTCTAAGGCGATCGATGTTCACGCTTTTGTCCGCCCGCCTGTCCCTTCGGCAGTCGCTTCACAATCACTATTGCAAGAGCCTTTAGGCACATTAGCAGAGGAGTCAATGGGAAAACTGGCATCAGCACAGAGGTCGAAAAGACCTGCGCTGATCAGCCAAAATCAGCTTGCTACTCCAGCGTCCACGAGCGGTCCGGCTTCGACATCATTAACGCAGTCCTATAAGAAGTCTCTCAAGAACCCAGGTAAGTCTGAACAGAGGATACCATACTGTATGTATCTAATAGCAGCTCTAGATACTCCTGCAAAACCCACCTCGACTTCCTTGTATCCCAATCTCCCAACGCAGCCTCAAATTCCGTACACGCCCCGCCAAACACCCCGCCTCAAAGAAATCGATGTCAAAAGTGTTGAAGTTGTGGACCTGAGTGGGGGTTCGAATGGTGATAGTTTCACCTCTCGATCAAGCGATACAGTTGGGTTTTGCGAACCGGTGACACTATGGCGCGAGGATTCAGCATCTAGAGCAGAACCTCTTGTTCGGAAATCTAAGAAGCGAAAAAGTGATGAGATATCAGCTGCAAGCCCTCGCAAAAGACGAGATGCCGAAAGGAAAGCGAAGCCAGCAAAGATTGTCCACGAGGAAAGCTCCGACGAGTTTATGGACATCGATGACTTGGAGACTCCCGCCATTATCCCTCAATGCGAGCGAACTACCTTCGAGGAACCTCGTATTGAACCTAGTGTTGAGCACCCAGATACCGAGGATAACGTCGAGGAATATCAAATTATCGAAACCGTCAGCCGAGTAGAAACACGTACTCGAAAGGGTATTAGCCGGGGGCCCTCTGATATTGCTACCAGACCATCGTTGTCTAGAGCTGATTCGCAGTCCAAAGTTGCTGTGACGCCGAGGTCTCGGCATAAAGTTCAGGTTGAGGCTTCGCCTGTGACGAAATTTGAATCTCCTACTTCATCAAAATTGCAGAAACACCAAATACAAAGAACCATTCAAGATTCGGACGATGACGAGGATCAGTTCTTGTCGGACGTGGAGAAAAGAGCCAATCGCTCTCCTCGGGCTGTCGTAAAAAACAGTCCCAGGGTAGTGAATACACCGAAAATTACAAGAATGCACGAGCTACCAGAATATGGATCGAGAAGCCACAGAGTGAAAGATTCCAGAGACTCGAAGCCAAGAGTTGGTAGTCCGTTGCGACCAATATCACGGAATGTTGCAGCAAACCAGGAACATTCTCCGTCCCCCTTCCACCAAGACTCGCCTCCAAAAGTTACTCCTAGTCATACAGCTTCCTTACAACATGCAAGCCAGCAAGGCCCCCCTTCCACCCTCACTGCGGAGGATAGGAGACTAGCAGGTCTATGCATGACGAAACCTCATCTTATTGCGATTTACTTCACCCGCGTGGAGAACCTGCTCCAGCAGAATTCTGTTGCATCGATGGAATATATGGATCGAGGGGAGACTGCACCAAAGCAGGTAATGGAAGAACGAAAAGCCCTACTGGACAAGAAGAAAGCGTATGTTGGTCTTGAGGCTCTCGGAGAACGTTACAGAGTCTTGTTAGCGGAAAAGAAGGAGATTCTCGGAATATTATACAAGTCAGTGGACTCGGGCGCCGATACAACGACTCTGGACGATCGACAAGCAATGGTTTCACAAGATTTACGAAGACTCGAAAAGGAAGCAGGTCAACTTTTGTACGTGTCTGGGGCTATCGATGATGGGTTTGGTACTGGCTCAGATCTCGACCCTGGGTCGGTACCTCGTGCTGGGTCTTCTAAAGGTGCTGAACCAGCTGCTTCATTTCAGTCGAGGGCCAGTACATTTGGGAGTGCTCAAGTGATCCTTCAGACTCAGATTCCCTCCTTGCAACAGAAGGCAGCGTCGAGTTCAATTCAGAATGTGCCAGAGGACCTGAGTTTGTCAAGAAGTGGACTCGTTTCCAAGCCATCACATTTGCTAGGCCGGGGGACTCCGTCCCCTGTGCGACAGACTAACTTTCCTCAATCTTTTGCTGGGCAAGATTCTGGCGATGGATTCGGTACGCCGAACAGAGTTCTGAGACAGCCAAACTTCTATGGCAATCCGTCGCCTATACACAACAATGACTTTGATGATGATGACGCATACGATGAAGACGGACTCGATGAGTTGCTTCTAATAGAAGAGCAAGAGCTTCACCAGAGCACAAAGACAAAGCGATCCGTGGCCATCGATGTTGACCCTGACGACGACTACGGAGACGGTGATGATGATGATATGTTGCTTGAGTTTGCTCAAGATTTCGAAAAGCGCGAATCTCTACCAAAACCTGTTGCAAATCGAACTACTGGAAAGACGGGTGCTTCTGAAACCGAGAATCAGCAAGCGCCTGCCAAGAAAAACATGTACTCGCACATGGATCCGGCTCATGCAAGCTTGATGAAGCATCCTTGGTCTGCCGATGTAAACAAAGCGCTTAAAGAACGTTTCGGGTTGAAAGGCTTTCGACAAAACCAACTGGAAGCAATCAATGCAACACTGAGTGGGAAAGATGCCTTCATTTTGATGCCGACCGGAGGTGGGAAGTCTCTATGTTATCAGTTGCCGGCTGTTGTCTCATCTGGAACGACCCGAGGCGTGACTGTTGTCATCTCACCATTACTCAGTCTTATGAATGACCAAGTGGAGCATCTCCGAAAACGACATATTCAAGCTTTCTTCTTAAGTGGCGAAAAGAACCAGAGGGAGAAGGATCTGGTCTTCCAAGGGCTCCGGGACTCTAAACCGGATCAATATATTCAACTACTTTACGTGACCCCCGAGATGATAGGCAAAAGCTCTACCCTCACAAACGCTCTAGCGGGACTCCACCGTAAGAAAAAACTTGCTAGGATCGTCATCGACGAGGCGCATTGTGTAAGCCAGTGGGGCCATGACTTTCGCGATGATTACAAAACCATCGGCAACATCAGGAGCCAGTATCCGGGGGTGCCTTTTATTGCCTTGACAGCAACGGCCACAGAGAATGTCAAGGCGGATTGCATTCACAATCTGAATATGAAAGGCTGTGAAGAGTACAAGCAAAGCTTCAACAGACCAAATCTATACTACGAAATTAGGTCTAAGAAGGGAAAGGGGGTCAATGCTGAAATTTTGAAGAGTATGTCGGACCTGATTCTGAGAACCTACAAGAACCAAACTGGTATCGTCTATACTTTGTCAAGGAAAGGCTGTGAGGATCTGGCAGAGAAGCTATGCGCGAATGGAATAAAAGCTCACCATTTCCATGCTCAAATGGAGCCCGAGGAGAAAGCTCAAGTTCAACGGGATTGGCAATCCGGAAAATGGCAAGTTGTTGTCGCTACGATCGCTTTCGGCATGGGAATCGATAAGCCAGATGTTCGCTTCGTCATACATCACACGATACCCAAGAGCTTGGAAGGGTATTACCAAGAAACAGGCCGAGCAGGGCGGGACGGCAAGCCATCCGGATGTTATCTCTACTATGGATACCAAGACACTGCCGTCCTCAAACGTTTCATTGATGACAGCAAGGGTAGTGAAGATGTCAAACAGATGCAGAGGGAGATGCTGAACAGGATGGTCCGTTATTGCGAAAATCGGAGCGACTGCCGCAGAGCCGACATTCTCTCGTATTTTGGTGAAGTCTTCAGAAAAGAAGACTGTCATTCCAACTGTGACAATTGTCAGTCTGACGCAGTCTTCAAGTCAAAAGATATGACCGATCAAGCTCAGGCTGCTCTGAGGATAGTTCAGACTCTGCAAAACGATAATGTGACGCTCCTAAACGCGATTGATATCCTCCGTGGCGCTTCAAACGCCAAAATCAAAGCCAATAACCACCATCAGATTGAGGAATACGGGGCAGCGAGTGACCTACCTCGAGACGACGTTGAACGCATTTTCACGCGACTGCTGATGGAGAATGCTCTGAAAGAGTACAGCGTCATTCGGAAGGGCGGGTATGCCCAGCCATATATCCATGTAAGTATGTTAAGTCAATGTAGTCAAGCACACTAACAATATATAGTTAGGGCCGAATCATCGGGACTTCCTCTTTGGCCGTAGAAAGGTTCTATTGAAGCTCAAAGTGGCATCTCCTACTGGAGCGGAGAAGATCTCAAAGAGACCAGTCAAAAAGTCTGGCGATCCTAGCACTGCGCATGCCACAAATCGGCCTCCATCAACAATATTGACATCACCCATAGCGGAGTCTTCACGGCAGAACAGATCGAAAGGGAAAGGCCGACAGATTGATGAAGGAAGCGATGAGGTTGATGTCACTTCAGACGATGAGTCTGACGACGCTTTCGAGCCGGCTCCGATGCGTCTGCGCCAAAATCGACATCCGGTGCCTTTGGGAGCCCCAATCACTACAGATGGCCGTATGGAAAATCTCCCAGAGCTTCATCGAGATGTCGTTCACCAATTCGTGGCCGCAGCCAAGAAACACGACGAGAAACTTCGGAACAAGAAAGGTGTTCACCGCAAACCGTATTTCAACGAAAGTGAATTCCGGGAAATGGCGATTCAATGGACCTTAAGCCTTAATGATATGCTTGAGAGTGGTCTAGACGAGAAGAAAGTCATCTCGTTCGGCGAACACTTTGTACCACTTATCGAGGAAAACCACAAGGACTATGAAGAAAGGATGAACCGCAATGATAACAGAGATATGGACAGTAACCACCGAAATGTCATTGACCTCGTCAGTGACGATGACTACGGCGATGATGATTACTATGACGATGACAACATCTCCGAGCAACCGTCCAAGTACTTCCTGGACCCAAAAGTTCAAGCGTTCAATGCAGAAGTTGCGCAGGCGGAAAAACTACCCCAGCAAAGTCGAGACAAATCAGAAGCGCCCAAACAAGCCCAAGGTAGCTATAGGGGTAAAGGCAAGCGAAGTGCAGGTTTCAAGAAAGGCTCGCGGAGGAGTAATGGTTCCGCTTCCGGCTCTGGGTCTGGTTCTCGTGGAGGCCGGCGCAGCAGCTCCGGGGTTACCAAAAGAGCCGGAAAGTCATCCGGCGGTTCTGGCCGCAAGAACGCCAACATAATGACAAGTTTCAGCAAGTCTGGTGGGGGTGGTCGAGGTGGGATGGGCGGCAGTATTGGCATGATGCCAACATAGACACTGGGCAGAAATCATTCTTCTTTTTTGTAGCAGCAAGCATATTTGCCTCAGGAGTCGTGGAGCGTGCGGCGTGAGCTTGGGTTTTGGTGCAAGGAGTATGGTGGGAGCAATATATCCAATTGATATTGTACATATTGATATCAGGGACAACTTGATGATAATTCGCTACAGCTGATCAAATACGATTTGCAATTAATTGCTATTCATGAAGTCCATTTCGCTCTATGAAACAATAACGTTTGTCCCTGAACACTATACGGTCTCATCTGCACCCACTGTAATTTTCAAGGGTTTTCCAGAATATCGTTCCGTACCACTTACTTTCGATTCGTACTTTCCGTGTCCGGCTCCCAAAGTGAGATAGTAATCCAGCACCGACCTAGAGAAGGTACAATTGCACTTGCCTTACCGCATATGTCAGCGAGTATTGCACTTTTCTTCGGCAACTGTTGACATCACTTTCACCTTTAATTGCACAAGAGAACTAGTTCGTATTTACCACCTCTCCGTACCAAGCTACAGTTTGACATCTTTAGGTCAGCCATTCAGGCATATCGAAACATTGTCTCCCCAGCCGCATCAAAATTTTTCAGTTATTCCTAAACGTCCCGACCGACTGCCCAACTGCCACTTCTCTGGTACTACAACATATCATACAGAGAAGGGTCAGGAAAGTGAACCCGCTGCGCCAGGATGAACGGCGACCCAACATCCCTCACTGCATCGTCCAGCTTGACAGCAACGATGACCAGACAATCCTTGGTTCCATAATCGGGATCGACACAATCAAGCTCGAGCTCCACGAATCTGAAGCCCAAGCAAGTGTTCATCTCATTCTGCGGGTCCCGGTCCATCTCCTTCATGCCAAAGTACATACGATTGTCTCCCGCTGCATTGATTCCCATTGCCAGGATTCTCTCCAGTCTGCTAAGGTCCGCCGTGTCCACGCCATCTTCGTCCTTCTCATTGTCCTCCTCGGCTTGTTGATGTACGATACGAGCAGGGGCATCGAAATCACTCTCACGAAGAGGAGCGTCCCAGCCGAGATAAGCACGGTATTCGTCGAACCTCAACTCAACGGCGCCCCGAGCTCCTTGCTTAAGAATATCGTTCATAATTGTTCTAGGTGCAATCTTTTTGACATCGGTCCTGATGGTGATCTTCCGCGCATTTGAAGGCGTGAAATGCTCTGCGTTCGGTCGCGCTGCTGGTCCGGTCTTGGCGAAAACGATTCGATAATTACCATTGACATCTTTGTGATTCTTTTTATGTCAGTTGGAGTATTATTTCGGGGCTAGGAGAAGCTTACTTTCACTTCGCTCATATACAAGTATGCACAATCTCCGACGAAGCTTCTCGGCAAGCGGCGGGCTTGCTCGGAAACATCAGTGGTTCTCATGATGGCGCACTGCTTGAAGCCCGTCTCGAGTTGGTTGTTCAAAAGCTGGCCAACAACTTCCATCCCATTCTTGGAGATCCATCGCTTTTTGGGTACTGACCGCTCGAGACTGTCCATGGTTTCGGTGTTCTATGGTATCCGTTAGTTGGGATGTTGTAATGAGACCTATCGCTCAATGAAGGATGTCTTCAGTGGTACTTACTTACTGACCGTTCTTAACAGAAGATTATCGAATGCTGGGCTTGTCAATAAATGTTGGTGGCGAGATGTTCTGCTTCCTGTTTGGCGGGGGCTCCTGCCATATGCACATGCAGTCAGTTGCATCTGCTCCAGCTCTTTCAAGAGGCCGAAATCCGTGAAATGAATTAAATAGGCTCCTTACATATCTGTGTTATTACTGGGATCTCAAGATGTGCGTCGCCTTGCTGCGGGGCTGCTTTTCATCTTCTTCATGCTCGGATATATATTTGGGCTGAAGTGGGATATGCGTATTTTAGACAACTTCCCATTCACATTTTGATAGTTATCAGCCGGCTTTTGGGCTATTCATACCCCTGGAATCTGTTTGATAGCAGCGAAATTGTAAGTGAATTTGTGTTGGGTTTGCCAAGTAGATTTCCTGACAAGAGCAAACATGCATCTAGGTAATTCTTGTTACATCAAAAACTTTTTAGATTGTGACTAGATGGCACATTGCTAGCACTCCATACGAGGCAGTCTCCTTGAAGAGAAGTGTTTGCACCCGTAAACAAGACGTAAATACTTGATTTCAGGGGCTTCGGCTAATTGCCCCAATTCAGCATCGCGTCTGCTTGTTGACGTTGACTCATGCAGGAGAATCTTTCTATTGCATCCACACAAATCAGCATCGCAAAGCAAACCTAAAAAAGAGAAGTTGGGCCTTCTTCCTTCCAGGCTTGAGAATCCGTAAGTCAGCCTCTTTTGTCAAGTCAACCTGCTGCATTGGCCATGGCTGACTGGGATCTTCTTCGAGAATCGGGTGCCAAAATTGTGTGAAAGGGTCTGTTTTGCTCCATGCCTAATACCGCCAAGTATTCACTTTCTCCCTCCACTTGTCTAGCTTATCTAACATATCTTGTAGGATGAAGAAGAAGTCAAAAATATCCGGCAGCGCGGCGGTACTCATGCGCCAAGTCACTGAGGCCGGTCTGACAGCATGTTGCACTTCAAAGAATCACCTCAAAGTTATTCTCTTTTGCCATCGCCATGGTATTGAATCTCCTCTGAAGGACCACTGCGCCGGTATCCCTGTAAATACCTACAGTGCGAACAACTTCTTGTTTCTGAAAAGCACCATCTACGACCGTATTGTGGGGTCACCTGGAGTGAATGCGGTACTCGAGGCCCTTCAAAAGTCTGTCGAACCCGCTGCCATTAATACCGTAATATATCTTCTTGATACAGAAGGAATCCCACAAGCAGACAGTGCCCTCTTTCGCTACAGCCAACGGAACCTTCTTGGAAAAAGGCAGAATCACCAAGAAATCTTGACTCGCGCTCTTAAGATTCTTGAGCTGAGCGCAGCCGCATCTTTAGGACTGGAACAACAACCATCAAGCAAGCATTTGCTCTCCAGAAAGAAAATTGCTGCGAGCTTTAATTCTTTCATGAAGCTCCCCACAGAAATCCGGCTCATGATCTGGAAGCTCGGCATCACAGGCCGTGTAGTCGAGCTGTATCATTGCAAGGGGCGCATAAATCCGGCCTGCCCAACGCCTGCGCTGCTTCAGGTCAATCGGGAGTCGAGACAGGTAGCCCAAAAGACTTATTATGCCCCGGAATCGGGCAACGCTTTCGGCGAAGTAATCTTCTCATACGATCTGGACACTCTTTACCTCAGTCGCCGCGCATCTGCGTTCCAATCAAAGCAATTCATCATCGAAAAAATGTGCGGGGCCGAACGGTGGATTGAAGCTTGCAAACGGCTCAAGCGCATAGCCTTCTTCATATCCGGGTATTATGAAAGCACCCATGATGTCTTCGTTCGACACCTTAGCCGCTTCTCGGAGCTGGAAGAAGTTACAATCATTGTGTACGACAACGTTCTCGCATTCGAACCGCATAAAGTTGAGCTTGTGGAACACGACTATAACCTGAAGGTACGTCAGAGGCTAGCAAGCATAGTGAGCAAGAAGTTCAAGCTGCTGGATGTTCATGCGGAAAGACGGGCGCCGAATACACCTGTCTTCAATACCAAGTTAGTGAGATCGTATCGCGTAGGCTAAGAGGGAGGGTATGGCGTGAATGTATAAAAATGGAGGAGGAGAAGAGATGAGGTCACAATGGTGCGGTCGTTGCCTTTGAAGTGTTTCTTCATGGCACCCCCAAATATCAGAGCCTTGCAAAAATTCAAACAGAATACATTTGTGAGCCTCATCTTCCAACGCTATTTCCAAGTCTATGCAGGCAAGCCCCAGCTTCAAAATCATTCCGATCAACCCCAACTTCCTTAACCTTCACCCCAAACCTCAAACCCTTGCACTCCCCAAACAGCACCCTCCGTTCACCCATCGCCTCCAACAACCACCACTCATAATCCGTTCTCTCTTCCCTAAAATACAACCCACTGCCTCTCTCGCTTCTAACGCTCTGAAACCTAACTCTCTTCCTCTCCTTACTTCTTTTCCGATCCATTACATTATTCCCCGGACTCGTGTTTCTCAAAATGCCCTTGGGGGCCGGGACATTCTCTCTCACGCTTTCCCGCTCCCTCTTATTTGCCTCTCTCACCACTCCAGTATTCTCAACATCCCCGCGCCCTCCACCCTCAGAAAGCCATCTCTCAACCCCCTCTCTCGCCCATCTCTTTACCCACATCACCCATTTCCGCATCCAGTCAATACCTAGATAAATATAAAACAAAACCAAACAGGTGGCGAAAATGGCGGTTATTGATATGAGTATTTTCTCGGCTCGTGGTGAGAGATGTAGATGCGTGGAGAGGGTCGTGATATGGTGGATCAGGGGACAGCTTGGTTCGTGGTGGAGGGTTTTGAGAGGATAGGAGATTTTTGAAAATGGGCTCATGTCGAGAGGTCTGGAAATTTAACTGCTTGGGTGATTGTGCTGTTTGGAAATTTGCTGGTCTAGTCCAGTCGAGTTGAGGTTTAAATCATGGTGAGCTGCTGGGTGTCGTGAGGTATATATACATCCAATGTCAAATATCTCGTGGTGGGATGAAGATAAATTTGGAAAGAATTTGGAAGAGGTAAAAATTCATATAGCCCTAAGCATCAAACCCTATGATGAAAATTAGTTGTTATTAGAGATGTTTAAACTGCGGGGTCTACTGTTAGTAGAACCAGAGATAGGAAAGGAGTCCTAGCGTCAGCCCATCACAAAAAGGAGAAGCGAGGAACTGAAGTATGAAGGGGGAAAACCAAAGATTTGTATGAATAAACTAAGTCTGGGTATAATACGAATGAAGCAAAGTAATCCTCCAATCCATACCTGTGATGCCAGCCATCCCAAATATTTACAGCAACTTATTGCAGGCAGCGAGTGCATCCTCCCCTCCCCACCTCCCAGAACCTAATCCCTTTCTTAATGCATAAACATCGTGCCATCGTAGAAGTATCATCAAATCTCAACTCAAACTTTCAATTCCGCCGTGATTTCCTCGCGGACCTTCCCACACCATTTACAGATCGCGGCTTCAAAGTCCTTCCAAGCTTTTCGATCGGACCCGTTAACGACGCCCATGACGTCGAATTTTAATACCACTTCCCATCTAAGCTCTGCTGCTTTGACCCAATATCGCAGGTTCTCTGCACTCCGATATGGTTTCCCGAAATCCGTATGCCATTTGTCGATTGCCCCAAACGGCCGCTTGCTCTTCTTCACCACTGCATTGTGCAGTTTGACCAACCTCAGACCTGTTCTCAGATCGCCTAGAAACTTCGTTGGGAGCTCTTCATCGTTCTGGACCTCGTCCACTGGTACAAATTCCGGTAGACTGTCTGCATCAGGATCCATCGACCTCATGAATGCAAGCTCCCGCTGCACAGCGTCCCCATCCCAGCCGTCGTCAAGCCAGATCCAGCTAGCTCGTTGTTTCTTTTCGCCTTCCTCCATTGCTTCTTCCTGCTTCAGCATATCGTAGACACCTGCCACCCAATTCTCCATTGTTTGCCGCTCCTCTGTTCGCATGCCAGAAGCAAAATTCCTTGTAGCCATTCGTTTCAACACCTCCATGACTGATAAAAGTTCGGCTCTGATCTTCCGCTCAGACTTGATAGCTGAGAGTCGTGCTGGTTGATCGTGTGCCGTGTAATACATCTTTGCCGCACGAATGGCGAGCGTAATGATATCGAGGATATGCATCCCTTGGAGCTCATACCAGCCTTGGTTGCTTCCTTGTGGGCTTTGTGGTTCACCAGAGTTTTCTGGGCGCGGGGATGGAGGGGGGGATGTTTGATTTTGTTTCGCATCTTCGAGGACCTTCGTAGCTTCGGCAAGGGCTTTTTGTAAATCGTCTTTGAGTTCTTCGAGAGTAGGTGGATGGGGAATTGGTTTCTCTCGGTGGTTGTAAGTGCTGACAGTTGGTGGTAACATGTGCGGATGATCATCGTCTTCGCCGCTGAAGTATTCGTCGTCTTCTTGAGTTGGGCTTTCTACAAGCATGCCTCCAAGACCCTGGGCGTGAAGCTCGGGACTGCTTCCCATTGACGCATAAGATGAGTCCGCATCTGATCCTACGACTCTAGGTGACAGAAATGAGGTATCCAGTGCCGATAGATCAAGTGTCCCACGATTGTCCTTGTCTTTCTTCTTCATTAGGCGTCCTCCTTTCCCATCAAGTAGTCCCGTGCGAGCGAAGTAGTACTGTAGATGTGCAATACTGCCTAAGCTGAGTACGCTTTCTCTTGACTGTGCGGAAGCGGCGAAATTGGTGCCCTGAGGACGGACGTATCCTCTTCGCGATGGCTTCTCAAGCCCTCCCATTGATTGCCTCACTGTATAACTCGCAGACGATGACCGTGATGCTGAGCTGCCGACGGAGCTGGCCATTGATTCCCGCCCCATGCTGCTAGCCCCTGAGAAAATGGAGCCGGCAGAGGCGGTCGAAACGCAGCGGGAAAGCTCAGGGCAGGCCCCGATAGCTGGTGTTGGCGATGTCGAGGGCGAAGGGGATTCTCGGCGGAATGAGGGTTGTTCTCGGAGGTCTTGTGTGGTCGCCATTGTTGTGAATTGCGGGCGTTTCCGAATGATTATGCGTGTGTGAAGACTGTTTGTCGCCCCTTAGGACAAGAGAGGGTCAACTGGAGCAGATTTTAGGGAATGTCATCAGCCCTGGCCTGCAGCAGCTTCTTGAAGTCTTCAACAGACACACTTGCAAAGGGAGTGGTTGCGTTGCTATGGAAGGCCGTGATTCACAAAGAGTCTCGAAATATCGTCGGTGGTAGGGAGATGGCGTCCCGAATGAGGAGCGAGCGTTGCAGGGATGTCGTGTTTTGAAACGCTTGTAGAGGGAGAGCTCGAGCGCGTTATAGCCGGCATAAACTTGTGGAAAGTTTAATGCAGGGTGGTCCTAATTGAAGTCAAGTAAAAGCACGAAGTTGTATGGGAAGAGAAGGTAAATGTTGTGGTGCAGTGAGTTTGCAATTCTTGAAAGTGAGTCCACTCTTAGCACTCCTAGAGGAATGGGTTTTCTTCATTTCGTGCTCCCGGCAACCAAACCGCGTTCCTGGAAGCTCCGGATCAAACTGCCTCGCTGGCCACTTGACGATCCGAATGTCTAATGCGGAGTAGTCTATTTCTATTTATCGATAGTGTAGGGCAGGACATTAATTTCGATTACGGAAAAGGACTGGACAGCAGTCACTCTGTGCCCCTCGCGTTTGATCGCGTCAAAACCGAGCCCCTGAATTGAGCCGAGAATCCTTGATATCATTCACGTGCTTCGCAGGCATCTTCCCAAAGAGTCTTGAGAACTGATGTTTTTCGAACAATATACTTTTAGTTATCATCTTTTTTTCTAATTGTATTTCATTGGTATCAATAGATAGATATAAGAGTATTTATCCCTAGATTCTGCGACACGTGCTCTTATGATGGCCCGAGCTCAATATGTCTTTCAGTTCATTCCTTCACTCAGCTCCGTCTCAGTCTTGAAATCTTTGCAGCGTCTTTAAATCAAGGCCGTTAAAAGCTCCAGTCGCCATGTCTTCAGACCACCCTTCTCGTCTCAACCTCACTGACAACTCAGCCTCCGCATTCTTTCCCGCTCTTCAACCATTTGCCCAAAGAAATCCGGCTCTTGATATGGGAATTCGCACTTCCTGGATCTCGAATTGTGCGATTTGTCAAACTTGGAAATTATTCAGAATGTTGGCGTGTTTGGTCGGACAAAGCTATAGACGATGATGTCGGTTTTTGCAGAGAAGATAAAGAAGACAAGTATACATGTGCTATCAAAAAGTGGAAGCGCAAATACGTCTTCGTTGGTCCGCTAGGTGCTGTATGGCTCAAGTCGGAAATGCCGTTTCCAGCAAACGTGTGCCAAGCGTTGAATCAACTCATTGCAAAGAGATACTCGAAAGCTTTTGGTACGCCGCATTGCCCGCCTACAACATGGTTCGATTTCAAGAATGACGTTTTGTTCTATGAATGCAACCAGAAACTTTCTGAAAGATTTGGATTTGACCCGAGGAAATTCAGCATCAGTCGCTTTGGTGAGTTGAGTCAGTCGACCGGAATTCGATTGAAATTCTCGCCCTACCTTTGCGAGTTAATAATTACGGCGGACACCAGGTGTTTCCTGGCGTGTAGATCATATGGACAGTGTTACGCACCTTACGTAATCTCAAAGGTCTTTTGATCATTACCTGCGATGCTGGGAGTGCTGAGTTACTAGATAATAGCCTTTGGCTGAAAGCTTTGGAAAGGGACGCCAAGGATAAGAATGAAGAAGCACGACAGTTCGAGCGCAGGCTCCATCATTTTCTCAGCCACAGCGACCCGTCTAACTTCAAAATACCAAGGATCAGCTACTGGTGGTAATGAGGCACTTCCAACATTGCTGCTATACGGCGAGTTCTTATTGCTCCCTCTCTGCGTTTCCCCAGCAAAGTGCCAGTCATGCCTAAAATCAACTCAGCGCGTCCCACTTGGTCTTTATAACTCAAAGCAGACTATCATGAGAAGAGCTTCACAGAACAAGATGATCAGAGAGCAGCAATGGGGCTCAAAATGTTTCAACCACCTGGATCACATCACCGATTATTAAGTATACCTCAAACCTGTTCATTGCAAGAAGTATATTCATGGATCCAGGCCCAACGCTTCCAGAAATGTCAAATCCAAATCCCCATTTTTACCTTCCCATCCATCCACCATCAATAACAAGCACATGTCCCGAGACATACGAAGCCGCCTTACTCGCCAAATACACCACACTCCCCTTAAAATCCTCAGGGACACCCCACCGTCCAGCCGGAATCCTCTCACTAATACTCTTCAGCCTCGCCTCATCCGCCAACAATGCTGTGTTCATTTCCGTCTCAATATAGCCAGGAGCAATCGCGTTGACTGTTACACCCTTTGACGTCCACTCATTTGCTAACGACTTGGTGAACTGTGCCACTCCTCCCTTTGAGGCTGCGTATGCGGGGACTGTAAGTCCGCCTTGGAATGAGAGTAAGCTGGCGAAGTTGATGATGCTGCCGCGGCGGCCGGTGGTTGGGGAGGGTTCGAGGGTGAGCATGTGAGCGCCGATATCCCGGCAGAGGGTGAAGGGTGTGTTGAGGTTCACTTGAATGACCTGATCATCTAATGTCAGCTATTGATATATTTCTACAACACCTTGCTTACGCACCTCATTCCAATCGTTGTCTGGGAACTTCTCGCTAGGATGCCGACGCTGAATCCCAGCGCAGTTGACTAAGATGTTGATCTTATGTCCATCTTTCAGAATCGCAGGTGTGATAGCAGCGACTTCTTTTTGGGATGATAGATCGGCCGGGTAAATCGTTGCTTTCCTTCCTAACGCCTCAATCGCTTTCAGGGTTGCCGTGTTGGAATTATCGCGCTGCATACCAATATATCAGCAATTCGTCATTTGCATCATTGGAATTCTGTGAAAACTACACCTGTATCAAGATAATATCTGCCCCGCATTCAGCAAGGGCGATCGCAGCAGCTGCGCCGATTCCTCTTGTACCGCCCGTTACCACCGCTGTTTGGCCCTCAAGGGAAAACATCGAGAATGCTCGACTTGCTGCCATTTTTCGAACTTGTCAAACTTTCAAAGCACTCTCAAGTTGAAGCTTGTGTTGTCCCTCATCAGATACCAAGCCAAGGTGGGGAGCTCGCATTTGGCGGGGTCACAACGCTAAAGTCCCGTCAAAACCCGACGTGGGGGTAACACGTCCGCTGTCAGTGTACGTGTCACTTGCATCTTGTGACTTTATCCTAGACTTGCCCGGTCACTTTTGGGAGTGGGATAGGCTTTTTTGTTTGCGACTATTTTCCGCTTTTCGTCACGACTTTCACTTGTTTCTCCTAGCTTCCCGTTTTACTGTAAGTACGGTCAAAAGAACCGTCATGATTTTGATGAAGAAGTCATGAAGTTTTCTTCGTGCTGGCCTTATTTGCTCGGATGTGGCACGCATCGTGTAGAGAACGGAGATAGCAGTCGCTGATTACTTCTGTTGCAAAATTCTATTCTGCGTTGTACCTCGGAGCTTCATGCCTTAACTGGAACAAATTCCACCATTGGCCCTTCTCTCGACCCATTGAAATGATCCTTGATTTGCCTTTCCTCCCTCCTATGTCTTCCCCATCCCAATCCAGGGCCACCTTCTCCCACAGTAGAAGTCAACTTCATATCGAATTGAAACAGTACCCGAGCCATTGTAATCATCATCTCAAGGTAAGCCATGTTCTTTCCTATACATGCTCTTGGGCCGGTACTGAAACCAGCGAAAGCTCGCTGCGCCTTCGCCACCTTAGTTTTCTCCTCCTCACTGTCATCTTCAGCTATCCACCGTTCCGGGAGGTACTGGAATGAGTCTGGGTAACATTCTTCATTGTGATGTAGGACGTACGCGGCAACTCCGACGTTAATACCAGGGGGTATATGCTGTCTGTCGATTTCCATTCCACTATGCGGAAGTTAGTATGTGTTTTTGTGGACTTTTGGAGAGCTGAGAAGCTTGATACTGCAACCCCGAAGATAGATTCAAAGACTCAATTCCATAAATTTCAAAATGAAACAGCATAATATCAGACTCACCCAGGAAGTACTGTACGTGGTAGCATGCCTGCGACAGCAGGACTGTACCGTAGCGATTCGTCCAAGCACGCCCGAAGGTAACGGCAGCCATTCAACACAGGTCCGGATGCAATTGCCTCGACATCTTCACCGGCAAAAGCCTCGCGGACTTCCTTCGTGGCTTTCTCTAATGCTCGAGGATTGTGCAAGAGATAGAAAAAGGTTGCTGCCATTACATTTTTCGAGGTATCTGATCCAGCTACGATCAACACGTTTGCTTCTGCCCATAGCTCATGATCCGAGTATTTTGAGCCGGTGTCAGGATCCACTGCGGACATAATGTAGTGGTAGAAATCGGGCCGTTCGGTTTTTACCTGTGTCCGTTCAACGGCTTGTTCCTGAGCAAACCCGCGGTATCTCCTTTCCGATTTGAAGATGTCGCGGAAGAGAAGTTTGTCCATCCCGGAGGTTCTGATAGATGGAAGGGCGCCCCACTGTGAGATTGTTAGTAAAAAGTAATTTTTCTTCTATTCTCGAGATCCAACCAGCCATGGTCGAAAATTCGAGTCATATGGGGTCGGAACTTACCAGCAAAGACATCGAAGCAGATTTGTCAATGACATCCCTAATACACATATTCTTTCCATCATGGAGCATGCCAAACGTCTTCCCAAAACAAAGTTCTCCCATGATATCGAACGCCAAAAAGCCACACCACTGCAACACCGGGGAGTCAGTATTGACCTAATCAGGAAGGTTCCGGGAGTGTTATTTCCTCTGTGGGAGGTAATTGGAGTGAGATGAAGTACATAAGATGAAACCAATGGGAACTGGGGAGTATGAACAAAGGCCCAGAGTTGCTTACATCGGTCACATTTAATGGCTTGCCTGCACTTCCAAGCTTCGCGCAAAATGTTCGGATATGCATAAGGAAATACTCCTCCATATTCTTCAGCGCCTTGTCCGAGAATGCATGTGCTAGAATTCGGCGTTTCCGGGAATGATCCTCTTTGGAGGTGGATGAGAATACGTTGGCGACTGTAGGAATTGAGAATGCATCGTAGAAATCGGCTTTGCGGACGTTGCCCCGGAAGCCATAGATGCTATGGAGAGCACTTGAGGTGTTGAAAGAAATGGAATTGGGTCCATAGCGGTAAACAGAGCCTGCAAAGTAGTTAGTGATTTTGTAGAGAGAAAAAGGGTTGAAAGGGAATACCGTATTTCAGGTGGCACCTGTGAAACTCGAGGTGTTGATCGCCTTTCCAGCAATGGTAGGCATAGTGCACATTGGTGAGCTTCGCAAGCAATGGTCCTGGGTAGTGTGCCAAAGGGTGGAATGTCAAGCGGTATAAGGACAAGCTTGAGAGCTGCAATCATAAATTAGCCTAGGAAACCTGGGAAGCTCACTCCGGTTCACAAGTCAAAGAAAGAGGACGCACATATAAGAAACCAACCGCCACAGCAGTCACAAGGAAAGTAGCGAGCAAGTCTGCAAAATGTAACACATCGAAGTTTTCAAATAACATCGCGACAGCTTTCATGGCGATTAGCAACTAGTCCCTTTAGAATCAGGGTACAAGTTCGTTTTATAGAGCGGAAAAGACAGAGCGCAGTATCTCGGACAAGTCGGGATGCCTTCGGTCTGTTGAGACCCCCGATTGCATGAGCTAATAAAGTGTAAATTTCCCTCTTGACGCCTTTACACACTTGATATGGTCGGCCCGAAGATATAGGATACATCTTCATTTTGTCCTTCTCAGCCAATCATAAACCAAAGATTCAAGATCATCAGAAACTCAAACAGCACTGCCCAAACCCGTATTAGGTAAGTAATCAACAGTCGAATATACTATATTAGCGTTATGCGAGCGGTTTCTTACCCTTTGCTTCTCGCTACTGTTGGACGACGCTCTAGTTGAATTGCCGGCATCGTGGAAAATACGAAAGTCCGAAACGCCGCAACGCCAAGTAGTTCAATGAACCAGCTCGCGCTGGACTAAAAAGTTGGCACCGATTTTGAATGTCGCAACCCAAGTGCAACATTCAAAATCAGTAATATTTGTACTGCCTTTCTGTCCACCGCGAGCATACTTAGACTTCCACGATCAAAGGATCCTCGTGCCTTGAAGCCCTATACCGATTCGTTGCCTCTATCACCGAATGACATCCTTTCAGCAAGAATCCCCATTTCTTCACAAAGCCTTCCGTAACTTCCCACCCATCGACACTCTCAGGGCCAGTCAGTATATGTTCTCAAGAGATGTTGGAGGTGACTGCGAAAGAAGTAATGAGACAGCCCAACCATATTTGAAGAGTTCGAATCCCAAATGACAAAGGAAAGAATGGAAGGTGACGAACCCAAGGGTCACTCCAGACCAGTATGCCCCTTAATTGTACATCATCGAAGCCATCATACAACCCACCACATAAATCGTCACAAAACTCGTCGTCGTCGTACTTCCCACGATTTAGAATCAAGTTGTCTCGAAACGCACCCACAGGGAACAAATCGATCCACGGGTCATGGGGAACAGCTTTTTGAAGTGCTGTGGGCCTCATCGCGGGAGGAATTTGGTCGGGTGTTGGTAGAGTGGCAATGGCGAGTGCAGCCCCGCATTCTACTGGTATCGTTTGTCCCATGAGTTTCATGTTTGTTAACGTGGCTCGAAGGACGTTATACTGGCATAGCGTGATAAGTCGCTGGTCTGCAGGGAGGGGAAAGGCGAATTGCCAGCTACTGCTACCAAATTCAAAAGCGAGTGAGCGCGGGTCGCGGTATGGGAGGATTGGTGGGATAGGTTTTGAAGCAGATGGAGGGTGTTGCTGAGAAGTAACGGAGGAATTGGGCGATGATGGGAATGATATGCTGTGAATTGGCCCTAACACAGGCCAGTGCCCACCTTGGACATGTGAACCGTCTACAACTTTTGCATGTTGATGAAGAAATGCCTGATCATTCGTATAGGTGATGGGCCCGTGATTAAGTGTTGATAAATTTTCAAGAGCTTTTCGCCGGCCTGAGAGCAGGTCAGTTCTTAATCAGAGCAGAGAAAGTCCAGCGTATCTAAACTAATAACACCCTCAATCAGGAATTTTCATATCAACAGCACCATAACTTCATGGCCAAGGAGACAAAAAGTAGCAGGGATGGAAGAGAAATCCGAGAATAAGTCAGGCGAAGGCGGGCAACGTGAAAGGATCTTGGCTTTATATTCGTAGAATTCTCCACATCATAAAATTCCACCGGGGTACCTTATAGCTTGTACTCAACAGTGATCGGTGCTGGCTCATGCTCGTCGGTTGGAAGTAGGCTCGGAGATGGGCTTATGCCAGGACCCGGGAGTGGTTGCAGCTTGCAGACTCAATCTACTTAGATAGAAGCACCGAGGATTCACACTTACGCCATGCCCTTTGATGCAAACGATTTTGCCGTCTTCTCCGAGCGGCAGGATCCGACAGGCCTGTCCAGTCATCTTCTTTGTCGATGGCCTGTGACAAATTAGCTCGTAACCCTATGTACTGGAGAATTGAACTGTACCTCAACCAGTTGCTTCTTTTGAGCTAGCTGAACTTCTATTCTACTCTCAGCCATTTTCTTGTGCGAATCGGTCCCCTCTTCGATCTGATATTTGGCGGAGAATCCAATATAATGCTGCACTCACGCGCGACAAAGTAGATGTTCCCGAGAGAATCGGGCTGCGGCGTCAGATATATGCATTCTGCTTATGGTTCGGGTGCGGCATTGTAGAGCTTGAGGTCGGGATTCGGAGCAATAGTCGCTGGTGGTTGGGGATCCTATCAGGGATATGCAGGGGCTCGCATGCCACTCATGCAGACTGCTTATGCGCTAGCTATCGCTAGACAAGGGTATAGACATGGGACAGGAGTATTGCGATTTCTTTTCGACGTTCTTCAGCCTCAAAATCACGGACAGACGTTGATAATGACCACATTATGGATTCAGAAGTTTCGTTTTACGTGGGCATACTGCCTGAATGCCCGGTCGTTGTCTTTTGGAATGTCATTCACGACCATAAGCGACGATGGTATATGAAGGGCCGGCCTACCTACTCGCAGTCGAAAGCTTTCCAGCTTTGTTCCATTTCGTTCTTTGCCCAAATTTGAACTTTACGCTTTTTGTCATACTACTCCTGAAGGTTGATTCTTGCAATATTTTACCATGAACGGTAACAAGATGGCTGGATTCGTCGATTTCAGTCCAGACAAGGACATTCCTTCGCTAAAAGGAAAGGTCTTCTTCATCACCGGAGGTTGCATTCCCAGATATACTTATATCTCTCAAGCTAACATGATCTCAAGGCACCGCTGGTCTTGGAAGTGCCACGGTGCGAGCACTTGCCAAGCACGAACCTGAACATATCTACTTCAGCGGCCGGAACAAGAAAGCAGGCGAAGCACTCATCGCAGACATCAAGAGCAACGTCCCTTCCGCCTCTCTTACCTTCGTCGAAATGGATCTCTCTTCTCTGGCTTCGGTCAAGGCAGCAGCTCAGAAATTTGCACATGAGCGACTAGATGTGCTCATTTGTAATGCTGGGATCATGGCCGTCCCACCAGCCCTGAGTAAAGACGGCTACGAAATCCAGTTCGCAACAAACCATCTTGGCCATGCAATGCTCATCCGGCAACTCCTGCCCGTTATGCTGAAGACCACTACGATTCCCGGCGCAGACGTTCGAATCATATGTTTGACATCCAATGGCTGGGCGGCGCATCCCAGAGGAGGAGTGAGGTTTTCCGAATTGAAGACTGTTCAAGAAGGCTTCTATGGAGCAGGTATTCGATATGCGTACGCACAGTTCCTTGATTTTTTTCAAATTGACCAATCGTCGAAGCAGTTCAAATTCTGTCGTAATCGATCTCTAATGAGTGTGACTAACTTAAAATCTCCAGACAGAGTAAACTGGCCAACCTAGTGTATGCAGCGGAACTTGCTCGCCGATATCCTAGTATAAAGACGGTCTCAGTTCATCCGGGAGTAGTCAACACAGCACTCGTCAGCACCTTACCCCGTGGACATAAGATGCTGATACATGGGCTGAGTAAATTGAACCTGCTCGATATGGTATCCGAGGAGAAGGGAGCATTGAACTCGCTTGTAAGTTGTCCCGGAAACCTCGAGCATTCTTCATGTTGAACTTGTTTCTTCCTCGTCTTGAAGGTCACGGCTAATCTCTACTTCCAGTGGATGTCAGCGGGAATACCTAGAGATGAAATTGTGAACGGGGGCTTCTACCGGCCAGTTGGTCTGCTTTGCAACGATAGCCTTGACAAGGTAGCTAAAAGTGAAGAGTTTGCAAAGGAACTGTGGGAATGGACACAAACTGCATTGAGCGAGCATTGAAGGAGTAGTGCTGTCAAGATTGAAGATTGGAGGCTAGAATTTTTGAACCGAGCTAGGTTCAGTTCATACGAAAGTTCTTAGAAACTCTCACATATTCAAATAGGATCCAGAACTTTGAACCTGAGCTCGTTCAATTCTATCTCATGCGCGATATAGGTAATGGAACAAAAAGCGGCACTTATTCCGAAAGTCCCGGTCTGTGTGAACAATTCAAAATCCGTAATATTCAGTGCCGCTTTTTGTATCCACCACGAGGTAGGTCACATGCAGGGCAAACTACCAAAAGCGGGAGCAGTAGTGGGGGTGGGGCATTCGTCCGTCAGAAGCCGGTCTGCTGTTGCACCGGACATGCAACCTACGATGATGCTACAAACTACTTGTTCATTCAACAAAAAACATGAAAGCATACCTAAACCAGCCTCTGCTACGAAATCACCTTTTACAGATCCCATCGTATCGATCAGCTCCGTGAATGATGGCAAATGGACCAAGTGCTACCAATGGTGAAGGTGCAAGCGGGGAAGTGAAGGCTTCAGTGTTGCATGGTGTTAAGGACTTGAAGATAGTTTGTGCTTCTGTTCTTCATTTAAGCCGGAGAAATTGCTAAAGACATACAGGAAACCAGATCGCTAGGGTCGCCTGGACCGTCTGAGGTCCAAGTCGCAGTACAAGCAACTGGTCTTTGCGGCTCTGATCTTCATTACTATGGTCACTACCGCAACGGGGATATCATCGTCAAGGAGCCTCTGACCCTAGGGCATGAATCTTCTGGCGTAATCACTGAAGTAGGCTCAGAAGTCACCAACTTGAAAGTCGGAGACAAAGTTGCCCTTGAAGTAGGCTTACCATGTCATGAATGTGAGCTCTGCAGGTCGGGCAGGTACAACATCTGCAAGGAAATGAAGTTCAGAAGCTCAGCGAAGGCCTTTCCACATTTCCAAGGTACACTACAGGAGAGGATCAATCACCCAGCGGCATACTGTCATAAGTGAGTTTTTCCCAGAGGTACCAAAACCACGCTGACTTCGGAGACTCCCTTCAAATGTGTCCTCAGAGATGGGCGCAATTCTGGAACCACTTGGAGTCGCCATACATGCCTCTCGGCGTGCAGGCTTGAGATCTGGAAGCACGGTATTGATCCTCGGTGCAGGTGCTGTCGGCCTTCTCTGTGCAGCGATGTGTAAGGCTAGTGGAGCCAAGCAAGTCATTATCGCAGATATCCAAGCCGACCGAGTTGGCTTCGCAGTCGAGAACAAGTTTGCCGATGCTCATGTCATTGTTCCGATGAAGAGACCACAAGAAATTGAGGAAAAGTTGGCTTTCGCCAAGGAAGTTGCTGAGATGGTAAAGAACGAATCTGCAATAGGAGAGGTAGACGCGGTTTTTGAATGCACAGGCGTCGAGTCTTGCTTACAGGCTGCCATTTATGTAAGTTATCTCTGTGATCATCAAATGTTTCCATCTAATTTGCTACATAGTCAACTCGGCCAGGAGGACGTATCATGCTTATCGGAATGGGAAGCCCCATTCAAACACTACCAATTTCAGCCGCAGCCCTTCGAGAAGTGGATCTGGTAGGTGTTTTCAGGTACGCCAATACCTACGAGGAGGCCATTAAACTAGTATCAAGTACGAATCCTATGCTCCCCGACCTTTCGAAACTAGTCACGCAGCGATTCAAAGGCCTCGACAGTATCCCTGACGCATTTGCTATGGCTGGGAGAGTTAAAGATGACGAGGGAAAGTTGGTATTAAAAGTTCTTGTGGATACGGCATAATTGTGGGGGAAATTTAGAGAGACACCAATTTCATAGTCCTATTCTGAGTCGACGATGCCTTTTAAAGAAGGCCTCTTTAGCAATGATTTACGTTGAAATCACAGACTTCAGTTATACGTCGACCGGGTTCTGTATAGTCGAGCTGTTATGATCAAGTCTCTTGTTGTACGACCCCTTGGAAGTACTAGTATGTCACCTGCGCCCTTTCGATGCTTTCCAATAATCAGCTACTTATCCACTTGTGGGTCTAGTATATCTGGTCCGTTCCAAAACAATAACCCTGTTTCCTCAGGTAAGGTTTGTACATCATGTGGCAGGAAAGCAAACCAGTGAAAATCCCCAAAACTGCAATCAAGAGCAAGCTCGAGCTCTGGAACATATATAAAATTGCTCAGCTTCCAAAAAATGTCGCAGAACTTTTAACTTTAAAGCCCTGGTCCAATGCAGAGAAACTCATGAATACAACAAATATATGGTATATGTCATCCTGTGATGAAATACGTATAAAATGTGGATAAGTAGCCACTTGTGGTCAACTTTGGGACCCTACCTTCCCTGAGACGGCACACTTGACACTTCGAATTTCACCACCATATCCGCAACAATGTCCATGACGAGCACACAGCGCTTCAATCGCATCATTACATTCGGAAGAAGGAGCTTGTTCTGATCCGCTCGCCGAGAATGCGACGACAATTTTCGACGTTAAGCCGGATAAATTTTTCCCACGATGCCAAAAGCTGCATCTGGCGACACAATGCCCCATTATTCTGCAGGCCTCGTTTGGAAAAGGGTGGCAGTTTGACAAAATGGTCTCGACTCATTCTTGATAAGTCAACAGCCGACAGGTTCTGGCTCGTATATGGGCAATTTTAATGGATATGCTTGCTTCGGACTCCCCGCTGTGGGCGGTCGTTTCGTCAGGTTGTCTTACGGTTCCACTAGATACTTGACGTCTGCTGATATCATATCAACGGAGATTCTGACGGCTATTATGAATCCGAAGACTGCTGCAAGATTCTTTCCTCCCTTCATCAACTGCTTTCACTCACTTATCCCACACTTGCATCAAGTCAGGTCTTTTAAGCTTTTGGCTTGTATCGAGGAGTATCACACTTATACTTCTTGATCTGCTAGCCCGTGTATACTTTACCGATCTGACTCACCTAGCCTGTACAAGTACATTGCCATCCGGAGAGGAGCCTAGGAGCTCAGGAGAAGCCACCGCGTTGGGTGCTTCCGCCGAATGTTGAATACTGTGAACTGGAAAGTCAGTTTTAAGGTATGTGAACTTCCATTGCCAATGTAAAAAGCCTTTCCCTGAATCTTACATGCAGATAGTTCATCAAAGCATCAAAGAAATTCGTCATCGATAAAGCGCCTGGTTGAAGGTCAATATCTTCGTACAATGGCGCCTGCGGCTGATTCCCCAGCCTTGCCTGCTCAGAGAGATGGGCAGGCGCTTGAGCACATCTCTGATAAGATCGACGCCCTCAACGTCCAGAGGGATGCCGAGATCAAGAAGAGAGGTATGCTTGACCCATCAGAGTTCGATGCTGGGAAAGACAAATCCCAGTTCAGGAAAATCGAGATGGATCCGAAATCTCTTCAGTTCTATACAGAGCAACACGAGAAGCAGACTGTGGAGTACAACCGCAAGGTCCGAGAAGAGTTCAAAACAAAGACACGAGCTATGATGGGCATCTGGGCTGCCATTGAAAAGCTAAATACTTTCATCGACAATTCGGACCCAGATACAGATCTCTCTCAGATCGAGCACCTGCTCCAAACAGCTGAAGCTATCAGACGTGATGGAAAGCCACGATGGATGCAATTGACCGGCCTCATCCATGATCTCGGCAAGCTACTGTTTTTCTACGGTTCCGAAGGCCAATGGGACGTCGTCGGTGACACGTTCCCCGTCGGATGTGCCTTTGACAAGCGCAACAAAGCTGCTTCCACCTTCGAGGGCAACCCAGACTTCAAGCACGAAGTCTACAGCACCAAGTTTGGCATTTATGAACCTGGCTGTGGACTCGACAACTTGATGTTGTCATGGGGTCACGATGAGTATCTCTATCATGTTGTCAAGGACCAGTCGACTTTGCCCCCTGAGGCTTTGGCCATGATCCGATTCCACTCCTTCTACCCATGGCACTTCGAGGGTGCATACCGCGAATTCATGAATGAAGAGGACGAGGCCAAGCTGGCGGCTGTTAAGGCGTTTAATCCTTACGACTTGTACAGCAAAAATGACGAACCCCCTAAAGTGGAGGAATTGAAGGTATGAAATTCTGTGATTCACTCAGCATCATGAGCTAAATGTGTATCTCTAGCCCTACTACATGGACCTCATCGACGAGTACTTCCCCGAGAGGGAGATCAGGTGGTGAAGGAGACTTGTAATCCTGGGTGAACGCAAGAGTGATGTCTGATGGCGCTGCTTCTGATGGCTTTTCAGATTTTAAGACTTGATTTCCTAGTCTGCACACGGCGTCTTCTGTTGACGGCTCCCTGGATTCCGAGGCTTAACTTCCGTATCTGGTGGCATTGCTTTTGATGGCTTTTTTGGATTTTGAGATTTGTTCTCCTCTTCTGATGGTGGCGTTACCTTTGATGGGTTTCTGGACTGCGAGGGACAATCTCCTGCGCCACTTATATCATAAATTTCTTTGAATTTTCCTTTCTTTGGGTGGTGGATGTGTTGATATGGGTATTAAAAGAATAATAGAGGGTGATTTGCTTTAGGGAATTATTTTATGCAATGTAATTGAGGTATTATATTTCACGAATGATTGTTGTTATAGAAGAATGAAAAAGAAATGCGACCAAAGTTCCATTCACAATCCAGGAATATTCCCACATCGCTCGGCCATAACCCAGCCGAGGAGACAGGGGCGTCATAGCCGTAGTTCTATATGCTGAGGCCTTCGCCTTCTTCAACTTTCGAGATTTCCGCGAAACTTATCGAATCATATGGCATAGTTCCTAGTCTGTGGTACAGTGTAGCAAACAAACCTACCCTCCTGGACACGGCATATTAAGCGTCCGTCTCGGCAGCATTTGTCCTCGATTGACCTGATGCGCCTAGTAAAGTATCAACTCATCAATGTATGTATGTACTCAAGAGATATAAATAAGACACCGTGGATATCTATGAGTTTAAGTTCCGATTTTCGCTCGAGTTTTTACTCGGTACGGCAACTATTCTTGGTCTTGGACCTGATCAAGGTCAAGGCAGGTACGGTCGGGATTCCAGACTACTGTAGGCATCCCTGCTCTCACATTAAGCCACTGCGATCTGGCATGCATATTTGCTCTCCAAGCTTCCGAAGTTTTTGAAAGTCTGAGCGCTGGAAAAAGTCTGTGATTGATTCTCGAAAGCCCGCTCCGTGCACAATTGTTATCCTTACTGAAAACGGTTTAGCAACTCGGCTCCTCCCGATCTCAACGGCTTTCAAGAAAGTTCCTGAGACATGCTGAGATCTAGTTTTTAGGATTCAACCAGATCCGAAGGTATGAATATTGCGGCCTTCGTCCCCTGACTTGACTTGGCGACTCCAGCCATGCAGCAATTAGAGGCTGTAAGTTTGATTCCGAATTTACTGTATCTGGAAAAGCGCCAGCATCATATCTTCTCCTGGGTCCACCAGGTCCGGTACTTCAAGACTTAGTCCCCTTTTGAACCCCTGTGATTTATGATCTCCAGGCTGCCAGCCACGGATTTATGCAGCCCAACAAGACACTGGGAAACGAAAGGCCACTGAGCCTCAACACTGAGCAGCATCCACTTGGCCACTCGATTGTGAGATTGAAGGTCCAGGCAGTGACAGGAAGCCTTCCGCAGTCCTTTTCCTTGAAGTGAAACCTATAATACCCCACTTATATAGTTCCTCCCAGAAGGAGGGGACAACGGAATGATACACAACGTGAAATGCGACTGCAACTCTGCGTCAACGATTTGTACACGTATAATTCTGCCCTAGCTCGTTGCTCCTGCCATGCAATAATAAGATTCACGCTCTGCCCCCAGAGAATAATTAGAAGTCCATCGAAACGCTCCTTTTTTGATTAAGCAGCGCCATTCCCGTCACGACGGCTCAATCTGCGCGCCGTCGAAGCACCGTCATTCCCCAGTTCTCGTCTCCAGGGTTGAGAGCGTAGCTGCGGTGATTAAATTGGACTTTGTCCAGGCACCGGATCCCCTGGAGAGCAGCCAAGGTTGTGAGACTGCCGCTGCGACGTCCGTTTCTGACTTCAATCCTGCTTCAAATTCAATACAGTACACAGTGCAGCACGATACTATAGAGCCGGATTCAATTCAGCAAGCAGTTTGGGGCGGCATACGATAAAAGAAACATCCCACTGCGGGACAATGACTGCGCTCCGCGATGCAGCTCCTAACTTTTTGAGCCCAAGCAACCCCGGCAGCGACCTGCACCTCAATTATTCCTCGCCCTCGCCCGACTCGACTTCGAATTCAACCTCGACGGTCGATCCGGACCAAAACGACAATCGCAAACCTCGACAGGCGCGCAAACCATCTCCCGGCCTCGCAGCTCGTTTGAAGGCTCTCGGATTTGGCTCCAACAACGCCAGCAAGTCGAAGAGCCCATCACCATCTGCGGATCGAATCGGCCGCATCCCAGAAGACCAGATTCGACAGCTCGACCATATTCACCGCGCAAATTCAGCAACACCCTCTCTCGTCGTCGAACGGCGCGGTCGAGCGTGGAGCGGAACCAGTGGCCGACTCACACCGCAGGTCACTGGTGGCAGCTTCACCAACGACGCGCGAGTTTTTGAAGGAGGAACTCGACGGCCATCTTCCGTCGCGAGCTCGGGCGACAGAACCATGACTACTTTTGCTGAGCAGGTAGATATGGACTCGCAGAAGTACCGGCTACCAGAACACACAAATGGAAATGGCACGAAAGCAATGTCAGACACAAAACAAGCACATATCGAAAGATACATTCCTCCAGACGACTCTGGCGAAACTCCACCTCCGCCTATAGCCAAGGACACCCCTCCCGGAGGAACTGCGCCTGGCGAATTCACCGCAGATGCCTCTTCATACTTCAACCCCTTCGGCATGCAGCGTGCTAACTCGATTTACACCCTCTCGCGCGTCTCTTTCGCAAGCCAACTTGCACAGTTGACATCCCTGCAATTACCAGACGCTGAGTTGCTCTCAACTAAAGTCTCAGCAATACCTACATCCAAAGCTGCCTCGAAGGCATTAATGGGCGCTGCAGATCAAATTAGAAGTTGGATATCGAAAGCCTCCGAGGTCATCTCTGGCTTGGACGGTGAAGATGATGTAGAATGGGCCGCTGCAGGTGGTAGAGAGGGTCTGGAGGAAGTGGACAATGCCATAAGCCGGTTCGAAGACCTCATCAACGTCTACGTCTCAGCAATTGAGTCTTTACAAAGCCGCGCCGACATAGCTACAGTCCCCGCCGACGAGCTCAAGCGAGTTGTTCATCAAGTTGAAACCATTCTCACTGAATGGGAGAAGATAAAGAGGACATTGAAAGCTGTGAAGAATTCCGTTGAGATTGCAATGGAGTGGGAGGAGTTATGGAATACCGTGCTAGGAGACATTGGCCAAGAAATGGACGTACTTGCTCGACTCGTTTTTGAAATGGAGGAGAAGCGACACAAGTCTTTGATGGCAGATGCTGGTGGAGACGGATTGGATATCAAAGAGCTAGAAACTATCGTGGAAGAAACACCTCCATCGAAAACGAGGCTACGTGCCAACAATCGGTTCAGCGTACCTGTTCCTTTCCCCATGAGCCCGAATTCACCAAGCACCCCTACTATGGCCTCGGATGACTCGAGCCTTCTGGCATTGTTTGCAAGAATGCAGCCATTACGCGCTTCACTTGATTTTCTTCCTATGAGATTATCTACCTTCCATGCAAGAGCCGAGGATATCTTCCCTACAGCATGCGAGGAGCTTGAATCAAGACGAGTTGGACTGGAGAACAGTTGGAAGAACCTGGAAAAGGACGCCAAGTCTCTCCAAAATGAGCTTGGCGAGGACCGCTGGGTTTCAGTATTCAAAAATGCAGGCCGACAAGCACAAAAGATGTATGAATCTGTTGAAAAAGCTGTCTTGAGGCTCACAGAAGCTGTCGATAGTGGCGCTCACTTGAATAACCCAGCAAGTACGGGGAAGAAGATCGAGAGTTATGAGGCCAAGAAGATGTATTACGGTCCGTCTATTGATAGAGTTCTATCCATCATAGACAAGGGCGTGAAAGATCGTCTGACTGTGAATGGAGAGATCCTGCGATTACACTCCGAGATGCAACGGAAGTGGGATGGCCTCAGGGAACGGATGAGCGAGTTGGATTCGAATTTGGAGGAGATCCAGTCCGACAAGAGGAATCAGCAGCTCAGGGATTCTATTTCTAGCATGATATCGAATGATCGTTCAACGGTCGGAAGTATGGTCGATACCCCTGGAAGCTCTCCCGCATCGTCTGTTGTAATGACAGGACTTGGTGGAGGACTTGACCCAGCTACGCCGGCGAAAAATGGCAAGCTACGGTCTGCAAGCAAGACCGGCTTGCCGCAGCCTGGTGGAAGAAGGAATGTTAGTATGCCCACGAGCTTAAACCAGCCAGCCCGAAAGGGTTTGACATCCCGTTTATCGACCGCCCAGCAAGATCGTACATCTCCCTCGCCAAGGCAAGGTTCTGCAACTCCAACTGGCAATCACCTTCCCCGGCCTACCGGGCACACATCGGATGGCAGGCCACGTTGGAATTCGAGTGTCAACACGAAGGATACAATCATCGGTCACAACTTCAAGCCACTTAGCCTGACTACACCGAGCCCCCATGCGAAAACCCCACCGACTCTTCGCTCGAGTCGGTCTTCTATATCCCAAGATTCTAAGATACCTCTACGATCTCCCCTCAGTCGAGACCAGACCTCATCTCCACTTCCAGAAACAACGCCTTCACGCACTTCTGCCTCCCGTCTCGCATTCCGTGACCGCATTGCCAGCCCAGGACCTTACGCCCAACAAACTCTTGCAAAGTCCTCCCCCCCATCATCACGGCCAAAACATCTAACGGCCCAATCATCTATGTCTGCGCTTTCGACGTCCGCAAATCGCAGGGCGTCAATGCAACCCCACGCCAGCGATCCGACAGCTCTTGGCAGTAGCCCATTGGCACAGAGACCAGCAAGTTCTTTAGCAGCGACTCGACGAACCAGCTTACTACCACAGCCTAGAGGACGAACAGGTTCCAGCGTGACGGGTAGAGAGTCTCCTCATGCTGTAGCCGGAGCCGCGAGTGCGATGAGACGTGGAAGCAGCACAACGAGCACCGATTCTAAAGGGAAAGAAAAGAAGCCTTGGCGATGATGAAGGATCTCCTTCGTCGATTATCTCTGTTCCTCAAATTCAGTATTCTTGTATGAACAAATATTACGAAGATGCTATTATACACCCAAAAACGGTGTCTCTTGGGAGCGAAGCGGGCGTTTGATTACATTTTACACAATTCACTTCTCGACCTACGTTTTGATCTCACGCCAGATGGTGTAGAGACTGTTATATTTTGATGGAATGGTTTTTTAGCGATGGTCACTTTGGGTTTGCAGTTTGAGAAGTGGAGTAAAATGTGTATATAGGAGGGGCAGGCCCAGAGAGAAAAAGTAGGAGGGAGGAGGTTGCGAAGAGGCAGAGGCAGATGTTGTGGAAGTGTGTGTATGATAGCATGTGCAGACGTTAATCCAGAATGATACCCATTGGTCTGATCAATTCTCTTCCTTCTGACTATTGAGTCGGGCTTGATGCTGTTCTATTTTGCTTATGCTTGAATGTTCTCATATGGGGAGGCCAGAAAAATATCTGCGGAAGAGATTTGCCACCGAGAGGCAGATTATGATACTATCCTGACCTTTAGAGGAATTTAAGAGGAATTCTTGAAAATATGACATACCGTTTAAGAAGCCGGTAGATGGGGAAACTACCCCGAGATAGCTCTTATACAAGCTCTTGAATCTTGCATCTCTCACAGAAGATGAGGCGTTCAAGAGTAGGAGTTTCAGCGCTTAATGCAAAAGTCTAGGTCAGAGGTCGATCAAAATATTCTGGTTTGCATTCTCATTCCTGATTTCGACCTCTAACGCCGACCCCTAATGTAATGGTATCTATCCATAATCTTTTGCTGAATAGGAGATCTGTCTGTTTATTTACTCAAACGCCGTATGCCCCATTCTGAACCAAACACCCTGCGCCGAAAGAATTTTATATACAATCTTCGTTCCCATAAAGAGTGGTGTTGTCGCGTCTGTCATTAATGCCCCCATTCCATTATGATCCTCCACTTCCAAAAGAAGCTTTTAAATAACATCCTTGCGTTCCCAGCCAAGAGGCTTGATATGCTCAATCCCCTTGCCCGGATGCGGTTTTCCATCCTCCTTATACGACGAAACAAACGGATTTGGATCTTCCTTCTGCTTTAGGTTTCCGAGTGTATGGTTAACCTCGCGATGCTTCGCCTCATCCGCACGAATGTAAAGCAGTAGATCCCTCATTGTCCTGCTACCTTCTGGCATTTGCCAATAATTGACAGCTAAATCGGGAACCTTGAATTTGGGATCCGACCATTTTGGTAGCTTTCCTGCTTCGATGTCTTGTATGGCTAGGGTGTACGTGAGCACGGCTTCTTCTTCTAGGTATCCGACGAAGCGGTGGCATGTCCGCGGGGAAATGAGGTAGGAGAGGAACATGGAGTTGAAGAAGACGCCTTGAGCTCCAAGGATCATGAACCGCATGAACCAGCCTGGTTCGGCCATTTTGAGGAATGTGAGTAGATGCATCCGCTCGTTATATGCCTCCTCTAACAGTGTTTCAATCCAGCCATTATCCCGCTTCATTCGGCGCAGAGAGTGTAGGTGTCGCAGCATACCAGCTACCATACCTGGCACGCCTGCCACGGATTCGAGAAACACCATTCGAACAAGCCATTTCCGTTCGCTCATGCTGTAGGGCTTGGTAGCCGTGACGGCATTCTTGTCTCCTGCTGCCTTGGGCTCTTCAACGTCGTGCTTATAGCCAGTTGCTAGATCCGTTCCCCAGCGCAGCATTCGGACCATGAAGAGGGCAACACGGTCGGAGAAGTCTTCGGGCTCGCGGTGGGCGAAATAGATTTTTGATTTCATTTGCTCGGCGTTGTAGGGCGGATGTGGCCATGCTGGGTCGGTCTTTTGGACGCGCTCATGGTGTTCGGGCTCGGGGAAGTAGTCTCGAAGACTGGCTCTTGGGGTCGAGGAGAACGGACGTCGGGATTGTGAGTGCTGAATGTGTAGCCCAGTCAGATGGAGACCGGGTGTACTAGCAGAGCAGCCATAGGAGTGTGAGAGACTGGCTACAGCTTTGGAGAGCTGTGGTGCTGTCTGTTTGGAGAGTGGTAGTCTTGTAGAAGCTCTTGCAACGTACATTGAGGTTGATTAGTACTCGAGAACGTACTGTACAAAGATTGATAGAGGAAGAAAAGGTTGAGTCGTTATTGCCACAAAATGAGCAGTGAATATTTTCCTTTGGTTTGTAGGGAAAATGAATGCCTCAAGGCTGACAGGGCAAGAGGTCTTTAAAGGGAGGGCGTTGTTTCCCACGCTGACGTCTCACAGGAGTCCAAGGGCTGTGCCGCCCCGTATCAAAGCTGAGCGTCAGAAAAGGATAAGGAAGGAAAACACCGCAAGCGATTGCGAATACCCACCCGTGGCATTTCCATGAGATTTCCGTGGAGCTGACACCAAGAAACGCCTTTCAATAAGAATGCGGCTGCCGTTTCTCTGCTGGCATGAGACTGCAACGAAAATAAGACGAAAGCGCCAGCTCGGCTGTTAGTCAGCACCCGCTTACAGCCCCTTTTACGGCGAATTGCGGGAGAAATCGTGATCCGAGATGTCCCGGTGGGCAATGGAGACATCAAAAACACGAGAATTTGCTAAACCATCGACTCAGATGACCTGAAATTAATTCAAATCATCATCGTGACTCATAGGCCCAGTTATTCTATTACCATCGGGATTTGAGTCGATTTTCGGATCCCCTGATTGTGGAGTCTTGAGGTTTCTCTCGAACGTACGAAGTCTCATCGTCCATCTTGAATCTTACACATTTGTTCAAATGACCAGAAAATAGCTACTACACTTAAAGTCTCTATCCAAAATACTCAACGTCTTTTGGATTGCCCAGGTACGATTCTTTGCTCAATATATAAGCATCATTGCGCCTCTTTATCAAGTCTCTATACAGTCCCCGAATTGCTGTACTAGAACACTCGGATTCTTCGGGTTAGTCTCCATTTTCTATTTTCTTGGCTTTATGTGGATGCATTGGAGTATACGCATTTTGTTAGCAAGAAGCTTATTCTTGACAAGGAAAGGGTTTTGCTAGAGTGAAGAGCTGTATGTCGTCTGAGAGGGCCGGCGAAAATGATGAAAGCAAACCTGGGGTTGAACTTTGAGGAGAGGAGGCTCTCAGACGATAGATGCCGCAAGTGAGAAGGCAAGGAGAGAATCGACGATAATGATATGTGCTCATTTCGAACTCATCGTAATGCTAGTATGTGAACCCATAGATACAGCGTAGATTATATAGTACAGATCCTCGCCGATATCCAACGCCCGCAATGTGCTATCCTGGTATCATCCACAAATCAATATACTGCCAGAGCGGTGTTTCCCCACACACCACTGATTTCCACCGCAAGGTTTATAACCGTACTAATGCTCCAAAGAATGATTAAGCCCCAGCCAATCCGTCTGCTCATCACCCAGTTGTTCATCGGCACTGCAATGAGTAGTCCCACAAGAGTAACGAGTAATGTAACGGCACTGACCATCAGCGTTCTGCTGACTTCAATATGATAAGGCTTGTATTTGATCTTCTTGCCTGGGTGTTTGGCGTGATGGTCGTTCGACTCTTTGATCGTCATGTATAAGCCGCTAATGCCGATGCCCAGCAATATATTGAGCATCGGCCCACCAAAGCATGCTGAGAGGGCCATGACGGGGTATCCTAGCCTTGCCACCGTAATATCTGCTACTAGATCGCCGAGGGAATTTCCAACAGCGAAAATAGTGAGTCCTAATATAGCATCTGAGATGCCCAGAATAACACCAAAGGCTTTCAAGACACCAACAACTTCGTTCGCAATGGTGGAGATCCATGCTATAGATACGACGAACCCGAGGAAGCAGAGGAGGAAGCGATATTTAGGGGGCTTTGACGCTGTTGTAGTAAGGGCGAGAATGCCAAATGCAATGAGGGAGCCGAGAAGGGAGTAGAGGACAAGCTTGACGAAAGAGCGAGTCGTGGCCTCGGAGCTATTCGCCCAAACGATGAACACAACAAATAGGGGCGCAGTAAATATTTGTAAGGCAACGAGCCAACGGTTCCAGTCCTTTGGTGAAGCAGGGCTGTGGGTGCTAGGATCATCTAGACGATCAACAGAGTTTTGCTTTGAGGGTGCAGAGGGTGGATGAGAGTGATGGTAGTGATTTTCGGCCGAAACAGCGACTGCGGCTGTATCATGCCCGCTCATTCTTTGAATATGTGGGGATCGAGGAGGGGTACGCTCGTGAGACTCAGTTGCCCTTCGATAGCGAATCCATTCAGGTTCTGTTTCTAGTGACGGGCTGTCTGGTGGCAACATTGGTCCAGTGCTACCTCTTTTCCTCATATGGGTTGACCGCCCCTCGATCGTCGACTCGAGCTCGTCTTCTTCTTGTGATTCTGATTCTACCACGGGTAAGGTGATTGCTAGAAGGAAAATGCTTGGTGCCGAAATTATGCTGACGAATTTATCCCATATGGACTTGTCTTTCCAAGTGCAGAGAGTTGGAAATAGGGTAGAACCTAATACGTAAGGACTAGGTAAAAGGAGATAAGGCCACCATTTGATAGGCCGCTCAGATTCTCCGTGATATTCTATATCGTGACTACCATATGACTCAGTAGATAACGTTGCCTCGGGGAGTAAGAGGCTGGGGGCTTTAGAGCTGCGAGCAGAGATGGGTGCAGGCGAATCGGTGTAAGGAGGGAATTGGAGTATCGGGGAGACTGTTCGGGAACGTGAACTGTCTCTAGATGATGAGGTGGGTATTTGCAACCGAGGCCGCTGTGGCTCCCTCGACCCTTTCCTGAACGAGTCGTCTGCGGAACCTTCTTTCGGTTGCTGTTCATTGCCAAAATCGACGCGCAAATGCCGAGCGCCCGGAAACCCTCCTTCTGGGGGAGCTAGAGTATCACGCTTTCGTCGTTCTTGCGAAGGAGCTGGACTGACATCCCTTGAGCCTCCAATGGAAGGCGGTGGGGACAGGGAAATTGTTGGCGAAGGCGGGACAGGGCCAGCAGATGAATTTGAAATGGATCCAGGCTTCGGTACCTCTAAATGTTGGGGAAATGTAGGTGTCGCCGCAACAATCCCAATATCTGGAACCCGAGCAACGCTGAACGCTGCAGGATCCGTTGGTTTTAAGCTTGCAGCATCATTCATAGAGACTGCCCGAGTTCTGGCGGAAGGACTAGCTCGAGGTGGGCTGTCAGAGTCATCGGCTTGGGAGACGACAACACTCGAGGCATCATCGGTATAAGGCGCATGCTCAGCATCTGATCCATTGTATTGGCTCAAAGCATTTGAAGCACTTGGGTCATCCGAATACCGGCGAAGGTGGATTGACCGAGCCTGGGAGCCTCTGGATTTTTGGAGTGAAGAGAGAACAGATCTGAACTCCAGGGCACCCATCAGACTGGGACGAATGGGAGTAATGGTGTTCCTCCGAGTTCCACTAGGACGTGTGACACGCATACTGCTGGCCATTTCAGCTGCCAGATGCATACCTGCATTGTCATCTTCATCGCTATCGTCTCCAGCTTGAGAACCAAAAGCCGGACTTGATCCGCGCTCCAACGCTCCAAAATCCTCCACGTCTCTGTATCGTCTTTGCCCGGCTGGCGCATCTTCATCATCTTCGTCTTCCTCGGTAACCTCTATTTCCTCGTTCGTTACTGGCACATAGTGACCACGAGCTGCTGCATCTCTTTCACGTCGAACTCGGCGTCGTCCTAGATACCAATGCCACACGACCACTATGATGACATAGAAAACGTAGAAACCAATCATGGCGCAGCACTCCCACAACCGCAAAGCTCCATCTGATAGGAACATCATACTGAAGCTTGCAGCCACTATGAAGAATCCAACGTCTCTGACGAATGTCTTCTTTCCAACTTTGAATTCTCGAACTAGTGCCATTGATCCCGCAACGACAGCAGTAATAAACCCCGCAGCCCCAATCAACTCTCCCACTGCCAGACTGCCGCTATGGGAGCTCATCGCAGCAAATGTGGAGAAAACATCGGGGCTACCATTGCCGAAGGCTAAGAAAGTAACCCCCGCCATGCTCTCACTCATACCGAGGATGCTTGCGATTGTAGAGAGGTTTATGCAAAAGAAATCCGAGGCTGCTATTCCAATTGTTGTAAAAAGTAGTCCTAGCCATAGGGTTAAGATTATAAAAGCAACTGGCTGTGCCTTATTGAGATTGCAGTAGTATAGGGAGAGGTAGGAAAGAAGTCCGGCTTCTTCATCGGGACAGTTCGCTTTTATGAAGGCGCATTTATCTTTGGCATGGTGAACGAGTCGGCACTGATGGGTAGGGCATCATTAGACAGAGTCATATATAAAAGGGAAAGATGAGAGCAGTCTGGCATACCTCCTCGTCCCTCTTCAATAGTCGCGTGATGTCCCGGTTTTCCAACGTTCGCCGCTGTGCAGCTCCATATTGCGTTCCATGAGTGTATCTGGCACCTTGATCCGCGACAAAGGTGACGAGAGCAAATGCAGATATCAGGAGGACGGTGATGTAGAAGGCCCGGAAGCTCAATTTTGGCCGTTTCTGGCGGGTCGACGCCGCATTCGAGTGAGTCTGTCGCATTGTCCGGGCATGATCTTCGAGATCAGTAACAAGACGCCCGAGCTGCAAATACTCAAGACTGGGCGAAAGAAGCCGAGAAGTCAAGAAGTCGGGAAGCAGGCAGAACTCGATGGCGAGAGTAGAGTAGAGGATGGTTGCGTGGCTCTATGGCTGGGGTGGCCAGCCAAGCAATTCCAGGTTCTCCTTCGTCGGTGCGTGGGATGTTGAAAATGACATAGTGATAAAATCCGATGAGGGCGGCCCTAAGATAAGAGCAGGGTCCCGAGCCCGAGCCCGAGGTCCACCTGCGATTATGACTGAGGCATCAACACCGCCTAGTAACCAGGCCATGCCATGTAAACAAATCGCGGAATAACAATCGCGTCGCCGACGAGAACACTCTCTTTCCAACTCCAATACGACCACCACGACATACGTTACGATGCCTCGAGTCGCCCAAGGACCCCGTGGCAAAGATGGCAGAGTGGCCTCTGGCTCCATGGCCGCATCGCCTTTCAAATCACCCGTGAAGTGCGACCTCCGGTGCAGCTGCTATTTACTCTACTGACAAACGACAGAATACCTCTCAACGACGATGCGCAGGAGAAGGCCAAAAGAATGCAGTCGCGCCATGCGCTGCACGATATCCATATGAACCAAATCAAAGCCGCAGCATCCCCGATGCGGAAACTTACGAACTTCGATCGAGCGGGTAGTTCATCACCATCTTCGAACCCCAAGACCCCACGACGAGCAGGCGGAAAGGAAAATGACCTCGATGGGGGCGTCATGATAGTTGGAGGAAATGCGGTGACACCAATGAAACGCGTACCTATTCTGGCCAATTTTGAAGAATGGATGAAGATGGCAACGGACAACAAGATTAATGCCACCAATTCCTGGAACTTTGCGCTCATCGATTACTTTCACGACATGTCACTCTTGAAGGAGGGCGATGGGGTCAATTTTCAGAAAGCCAGCTGTACCTTGGATGGTTGCGTCAAGATTTATACAAGCAGAGTCGACAGCGTTGCTACTGAGACGGGAAAGCTATTGAGTGGTCTTGCGGACAGCGGAAACAACAAGAAGAAGCGCGGCGAAAATGAGGAGGGAGAGGAGAGTGAGGAAGAAGTAGAGGACGAGGATGGAGTTGTTAGAAAGAAGCCTAAGAAACGGGTATGTTACAATTTTTTTTGGTCTTGTTTTAATTCTCCTCGTATCTGTTCTTTCGGAATCGCTTTCTATTATGCATAAATGGTTTTGTTCAGTGGTGGGGCCAAAGCCAACAAATGTCACGTGGGCGAGCCGATTTGAGGCTGGTGTATGGCAGAGCGGACGGGATGCCCAATTCTCCTCGGTCTGTAGTCATACCAGCCTCAGATCGGCAACTTATCTGACCTTATCTATCTGTGGTGACCCTGGCGAAAGGAGAAATTCCGATTCTCAAATTGTTTTGTTTCTTTTGAATTTTGGTCTATATATTTGCTTCGAGCAAAAAGTCTTTGCACTCCACCACGTGTGAATTACAAGTCGGATCAGAACCTTATTTCCTTGGTATATGTATTATTTTAGAGGAAAGGCCGTCACATACGACCATAGACTGAGGAGAATTGGGCATCCCGTCCGCTCTGCCATACACAAGCCTCAGATCGGCAGATTAGTAGTTGGGTGGGTGACCACCAGCGAATACCTGCTGTTGTATGTTTTTGCATTTTTGCCGTTTTCCTGTATGTGTTATACTTCATGGGCCAAGATTGATTGGTTTTGGTTTCATATTTGTGGCCTCCTGTTGGCTGCAAATTACATTGATGATTTTTGTATTGAATGAATTGTTGATTCGGAAAGTGCCTCGTTGAGTGTCTCGTGCTGGACAAAAAAGTGGCACTGAATATTGCGGGGTTTGAATGTCCCACTCCGCGTAGCACATTCAAAATTAGTGCCGCTTTTTCTGTCCACTAAGAAGTGTTTTCGTTACTTTTTTTGGTTGATCAGAGCTTCATCCTTCATACATCGAGACGTGATTTGCTACTCTATTCCTCGAAATGCATCAAATGAATACAAAATCAATACTGATGGCTCTGTAGGCTCAGCGCTCCTCGGAAGCAACACTAGCGAGCTCGTTTGCAGCCCTCCAGCTGAAGAAATTCGAGCTCGAATTCTCCGTCGATCCACTATTTAAAAAGGCCTCTGCAGATTTTGATGAAGGAGGAGCAAAAGGCTTGCTTCTAAATCATCTCGCTATCGACTCGCAAGGACGCATTGTTTTCGACAGTAGTGACGATGCGGGTGATGCATCAGGTGAAGGCCAAGCGACAAGACGCAAGGATGATGCTGTCCAAGAAGAGGATGACACCGAGCCGGACTCGATGATCGATACCACAGCCAAAGAATCTGAAGAGGATGACCAAGACGTAGAAATCGATGTCGGTGCTCTTGGCGCGAAATTCTTCCCAAATCTAGACAAATTAGAAGAGCAAGATATTTGCCCCTCGCTGAAGAACTTTGATCTTGGCGATCCATCTGGCTCGATGGATATCCCTTTCTTGAAAGCACCGGAAGATTGGAGGCAGGAGAAAGACAACCCCTCTGAAGAAAACAACATTGGCAATAAGACTGGCATCTTTCTCGACGACGACAATCCTGTTGGATTCGACGACGACGACGACGGACTGCTGGGTAATTTCGATATTCCGGCTGACACTGGATTTGGAGAGGGTGGTGAAGCGTGGGCGCGAGACGCTGCGATTGACACTCGAATGCGTGTTCATGATGCTGGGTTCGATAACGATGGCATGGGAGGCGACGGCGAAGATGGCGACGGTATAGGAGTTGGAACTTTCGACCCCGAAACCGGCGAGTACGTCGTGTCAATGGACCATGGAGCCAAGACTCAGGGTGGCCACGACGACATATTAAGTTATTTCGACGAGGCACTGCAAAAGAACTGGGCTGGACCGGAACATTGGAGAATCCGGAAGATTAAGGATGTCAACAAACCAGCTTCAGCCACCAAAGCACGGAAGGAAAAGGAGCCTTTTGAGATCGACTTCACCTCACCTCTGAGCGCCAGCCTCGCAGAGACAATATACACTCCAGCTTCGTCTAATACCGTTATATCTCTACCAAAGAAGGACTGGAAGTCTAAGACAAGAAACCTCCTCCCCGACGACAAGCATTTCAACTCAAAGCAGCTTTTGCGCCTCTTCTTGAAACCTAAAGCTCGGATGGGCAGCAAGCGATCTGGCTTTAGCGCAAAATCTGGCACTTTTGGCCAACAAAAAGAGGAAGATGCTCCAGAGGGCGAAATGGATGAGGCATTCTGGGCTGGAAAAGAGGGGCCCGCAGGTATCGACGATGAGCCAGCCCCGCAAGGCGATTACGATGCCAACTTCTTCCAAGACGACGGCTTGCCGATGCCAGGTGGAATTGACGATGACGATGACATCGAATTCGCTGATGCTCGAGATCACTTCTCGCCTGGCGCCGAAGATAGAGGCGAGGGCGGTATGGATGGTATCAACACTGTATTGAACGGCGGTATGACGCAAGCCACAGAGGGAGAAGGCGCCTTCGGAACACAGCTTGTTACACAGAGCCGAAGAATGAGACCAGAGTATGTACAATATGCTCGAGTAGCAAAGAAAGTCGATGTCAGAAGGTTGAAAGAGGAGCTTTGGAGAGGGATCGGCTTCGAAGAGCCTGAAGCTGTAAGTTTCCCTCATTGCTCTTCATGACAAATTTGCTAATACATTAAAGGCTACGCCTGCCCCGACACCCTCTCGATCGACGCCTCCCTTGGAGGCAAAGAAGGGCTCGGATGGTAGTCTCAAGTTTACCTCGGTCATGCAGAACTTGCAGAGCGTCTACCCAAAGCAAGCAATGGACGACATTTCAACCAGTTACTGTTTTATCTGCCTGCTGCACTTGGCCAATGAAAAGGGTCTTGTGATTGAGAAACAAGAGGGGCTGACAGAGTTGGACATTAGGAAAGATTTGACGGCTGAGATTACCGTCGGCGGTTAGGCGCAACGCGTTGGAAGTGTTTGTAGTATCATGAGATTATGTTTGACGGCGTTTGGTAACGGAGCATGACATGAATATGGCTGGAGGTTTAATGAAAATAACAGCGACTTCTTCCATCAAAAATCTATTACTTCAGTGGCTGAGATGGTGAGATGCGGAGGATTTCCGGGCCTCTTGATGGTCAGAAAAAGCGGCACTAACTTTGAATGTGCCACGCCCAGGGGGACACTCAAAACCCGCAATATTCAGTGCCGCTTTTTTTGTCCAGCAGGAGCGGCAATCTTCAAGATGCTGACCCCTGCCAGGAATATCGTTTATCGCCAAATGTGGCAGGAAAAGCCACCGGTGCTTACTGTTAGTAGGAACTGCGATTATGAGGCGAGGATGACAACCTTTCTTTTAAACCTTGTACCTACGCCTTTTTACGCAAAGAACTGTCAAATTTCGCCCTCGGTCCATGGATAGCCAGAGACCAACGAAAATCCAACAAAGATCCATCACGTGTAGTGGGGTGAGATCGTCGACCGCAGCGCCGGAAAGAGCGGCGGCGAGGAAAGCGCACTATTCAGTATTCAGCCTCATTTCTCATTCCAAAATTAACTCTGCCAAGGAGGGTGTCTGGCCGAAGTAACCAATCTGCGCCTTCCAATTTCCCGTCATGGGGGCAAACTAACCCTTGTAACGCACCTCAGCCGACCGAGCTCCACGGCGTGCATCCTTCGCCCACCCAACTTACCATCATCCCTCCCCATCCCTCTCGCGGGCACCCAATAATGGAAAGCGATGATTATTATTGTGCCGCAGGCTAGCACCTCTTTGGTGCTGAGACGCCAACTTTTGGCTCTGTTACGCAAAGCCAACGCTCGCCAAAGGATGCGCTGCAAGCCTGCAAATCGTTAGAACGAGGCGCAGCCCTGCGATTCTCGTTCATTGTTGCAATCCTCCCAGTTGGTATTAATGGCGCCTTCCCCACAGATGGTAAGCTGAGGACTCTTTTGCGACCTTTTCGTCTTTTTCTGCCATCGTGAAGTTTGGAAGTACGAGTTGGGAAGGCTGTTTGGTTCTATCCTTGTGTATGGACTTCGATATCGAGAACGATGCGAATTTCGACGATAGGCCTAATGGCTTTTGGGGTGATATTTGGCGTTCAAGGCGATTCTTTTGATGACGTTCAACCGACTTACTTCAGGACACAATGGAGCATGAGTCCTGTGATACTGGGCCAGAGTACGAACCTTACCTATGAGGTGCCAATCGATGCTCTTGATCCTTCCACTCTTCCTGGTGCTGCGGGACCACTTCCTCTCATTCTCTGCCAGACGAATGCGACAGGCGCGGATGTACCAGACAGTAAAAATACGTGGACTGTCATTCAATTTACAAGCAAGTATCGCAATGAAAAATAAGCAATGTATATTAACACTCGACAGATCCATGTGCAAACGTAGAGAAGAATGAAAATCACACTGAGTGCACCTTCAAACCAGGAACTCCGGTCACTCTGCCCGTCAATCTATACCAAGGCCAATCCAGTTCTAAAAACTTCCAAAAGTTCTTCTTTTGTTTCGCCAAAGCTAGGGATCTAAACAATTTGACCTGCGAGACGTATAGTCCGTACTTCGACATACAAGGACTTCCCAGTATGACGGGCCAAGAAATGGCAAATCCGCCTCCCAGTTCAACGGATAAGGGACGCAGAAGACTAGTCAAGAATCAGGCATCTCCGACTACGGCTCTATCTCCTGCGCTCGCGTCTATTAATTCGATCATTACAAATACTCTGCATATTACTCTCAACACCGGAATCGTTGGAACATCTCCGGTGACCGCTATCTCATCGGGTTTCTCATCAGGCTCAGCTGCCTCGACTCCTTCAATAGTGACAGTCAGTCTCCCTGAAACTATCGTCACACCGACGTCAACGGCAGCACCTTCACAATCTTCCTCGAAAGGCGGTCTTTCCCTAGGAGCCAAGATTGGCATCGGTCTCGGTGCCCTAGGCTTTGTCCTTATAATTCTCCTCTTCGCACTCTTCTGCCTCCGGAGACGCCACGCAAAGCGTTCCATCTCACGCTCCGAACAAGTAATGCTCACACAATCTGTCCATAACGAAAGCCGGGACCTCGTAACCGAAAAGGAGATCGCAACAGGCGCTACCCTTCATGAAACCGACCACGACAACGACACTGACAGCGGACCACCAGTGCTACCACTCCCCACAACGCGTCACTCAGCACTCTCACCCTACGAAACCCTCCCCTCACAACCATACTCAGGTTCCGCGGCAGCGATACCCAGAAGAAAGCCCGGTTCAGCGCCTACGTCTGCAGGCAGCGATACGTTGACACGGGCAGTCAGCACAATCAGCGACCGAACGATAGATATACCCGCTGCGACGAGAGCAAGCAACGAGCATCATTTCGAGCAATACCACGACGTGCCAATGTATAGTACGGCGCGTGCATTCCAGGGCTCGTTCTTAGAAAGTGAAGATGGACACAGCGCCACAGCAGCGACTGCGAGTGAAGAGGAGGCGAGGAGGTTAGAGGAAGCGAGGTTAGAAGAGGAAGAGGAGAGGAGGATCGACGCCGCGATTGCGGAAGCTGAACGGGCGCGGGGTCCGCTGCGGTAGCATTTGGGGATGGGATTTACTTGATTACCCTTTTGTTTTATTAGCGTGTATATTTTTTGTGCCTATATCAGGGCTAGGGTGTGTGTCGGTATCTAATGACACTGCCTTTGAAATCATACCTCTTTCCGCAGGTGACCAAAAAGTACATAGTAATTGGCATGTGAGGGAGGCAATGAAGTCGCTGAGCAACCGGGTGATAGAACAAATGGCTTGCAGAAAAGGTGCTAGAATCTGCATTTCTGTAGCAGTTGTAGCTACTTGTTCTATGCACGATCACTCAGACAACGACCAGTTTGCCGGTTTTCTGGAACATCTTCAAGGTAAATTTTCTGAGTAGGTGCATTGTGGTTACCTTATATACGCCAATGCCGTACTGGACATACTTAATGTTCACGCGAGTATCAAAGAGTTCAGGCACCAATAATCATGTTTCTTCATTCTTCCGATTTCTGATGCTCATCCTATGCGTGACCAAATACTGCAAGCCATGCCATGCCATCATGCAATTGAAACAAAAAGAAAGCGCCTTGAAGCTGCGCGTGTTGACCAAAATAAAACTCCTGGAATGAATCGCTTTGAACCCCGGACTTCCAAAAAATTTCTTCCGCAAAGTCTCTAAAGAAAACGCCAGTCATGCTTGTGTGTTGCGAATGGTCTAAAAGCCGTGTCCGTGATAGCCTCCAGAATTCCCTCTCCCCCGGCCTCCTTGCTGTTGTGGTGGAAAATACTGTTGCTGTGCTGGATATAAGGATGGAGATTGCCTTCCTTGCTCTTGAGGAGCAGCGTATCCCGGAGATGGATTGGCCCATCCCCCTCCTTGCGCAAAGACATTGGCTGCTGGCGATACCCAAGCTTGCTGATTCTGCGGCTGGAGTGGATACTGAGATTGACCATATTGAGACATGTTACCGTATTGCGATAGACGATTCCCTCCCGTAACTCCCCCCGCAACCTGCTCGGGATACTGTTGATAAAAGGCCTGTGATTGTCGCTGCGCGATCGCCTGCTGGACAGCTTGGCTGTTGATACCTTGCTTCATCTGCTGCTTTTCTTGTTCTCGCGCAGATATAGCGCCAACTAAGCCGCCTCCCGGCGCGCCCTGCTTGTTGTTATGAGCCATGTTGATCAGAGGCTGGCCTGTAACCCTTGCAATGTGCTCCTGTTCTCGCGCCGACAGTTTTGATGTAATGTCACCAGATCCTGAGGGCCCAAGAGCCGCAGAAGCGCCTCGGGAGCTGGGCCGCTGAAGAAGATCAGCAGAGCTGTTTCGAGAATGACCTTGCAGAGCGAGCAGTTCACTGGAGCGGTTCCGAACAAGAGGTGGGGTAGGTGTATTGCGACCAAGAGTATTGCCAGATGCTTGACGTTGATGAGCGTAGAGCGGTGTTGTCGCAATTGCAGCCCGCTGTTGAACAAATTGCTCTGGTGTGATTGACTGCTGTTGTGTTGAAGGGCTTCCGCCCATACCCATAGCCATACCAGGCTGCCAAGCCAAGGTTCTGCTTTCGGCTGAAACGTTACGATAATGTACATTTTCTGGTGTGTAGCTGTTTCGATTAGGCGACTTGGACTGTCCAGAGCTGTCGGGTCTCGGGCTTCGTTGTTGAACTCGATCTGTTGGATAGTTCGGGCCAGGACTAACTCCTCTTGCAGGGCTTCCGTGCCGTGGACGATCACCGCCAAAGCTTTGAATAGGACCCGGGCTCTGCCCTCGAGCTGGGCTCTGTTGCTGAGGCAGACGATCTGAGGCATAATTTAGGGTAGGGCCAAAGTCGATATGAATAGATGAGCGAATGTCATGTATGTCATCATGTTGGGCCAGTTCAGTGTCCGGATTCCCGACTGTCTTCTTTACACCAGCACGTGGTCGTTCCACGGATTTTTGTGTATCAATAGACGGTCTCGTTGTGCTCGCATAGTCCGGAGAATTCGTTGAAGCAGTTTCTTCATAGACGCTACTTGCGCCACTCGTTTGTCTCTGCATCTGCGATCCTGGATGCAATGTTTTTGTGGTTTCTCGTCGGCCAATCATATCAAATGCAGTTTGGTCGATGACATGCTGAGCTAGACTACCAGTACTCGATGGTGTTTCCATAGAATTGGAAGTCTGAACACTAGCTTGTCGCGCCGGCAGAGGCTTTCGAGTAATACTTTGACTGGTTTTGATTCGGGTTGGTTGGGTAGCTGAACCAGTTGAACCTGCCGAATGCTGAGAAACATGACCCTGCTGGGATCGAATATTTTGATTGTTCGGCTCTGAAGAAGGGAATATGTGAGGCGGTTCATACGTACGAGAGTTAGGTGCATTGCCGCTGTTGTCGGAAGATTGAGGTACAGGGTAGGCAGTAGTTGGTTCAAAATTTGGAGGAATATTGTTGGAAGAAGTAGTAGGATATTGCGGGGGTTGCCGGGAGAGTTCAGCTCGAGAATCGAAATCTAATGGTCGAGAAGGAGAAGAATTTTCGAAAGAAAAACGAGGATTCGATGCTGCTACCAAGCCTTCATTGAGACCGCGTTGGTTAGCACGAAACTCATCTTTATTGGCGTTTGACGGTACCCCTCTCTGTCCTCTATCCTCCGACGCTCGGCCAACGTTCTGGCGTCTCTGATCTTCACTTTTTCTTGTTTCCGCATGATATGCGGCTTGGACGCCACCCGCACCTGCCAACTGAGATAAAGTTGCATTGGACATGCGACTGTTGGCCCTGCGAAGCTCTGGTGAGTGATAAGGTTTAGACACTGGCAAAGAACCAGGAGCATGTGAAAATGCCGGAGGAGCAGACACAGGCTCTGGCATAGTGGTAGCTTGTAATTCTTGAAGCTCTCGGACAGGGGTTGTTCGAGCAGCTTGATCGTCCTCGGAACTAACACGCTCAGGAGTGGAAGCCATTTCACTCATATATCGCAGACCTGAGCCTTCACGGCCTGTGGATACGCCAGTGATATGAGGTGGGGGTGTTGGTGCTTTATCATAAGCACCATCATAGTTGGCAGCTGAGCTTTGATTTTGATAACGATCAAGGCCGTGTGTTTCAGACACTGAACGATGATGAGGCATTGAGTTTTGTCTCGGGGGTGCAAAAGCGACTCCTGGAGGAGCAGAATCTGTTCGTGGAATCCCTGCTTGTGGTCCATCCATACCAGGGGTCTGGCCCCAGCTGACGGAGGGCGAAGACTTGATCGATGCGGCGTCATCGAACTGAATACGGCTTCGAGATGGGCCGAAGCTGTTTCGGGTACTTCTCCGACTGCTATATCTGCTATTTCTCCCACTACCATTTTCTATTGCTTGCATTCGTTTCTTGGTGAGTTCCTTCATTTTGCGTCTCCAGTCCGACTCTCTCCAATTGGCGCTGCCTTGTTCTACGATGAGACCGGTAACATCTAATATTTCGAGATAACCATATCGACGATGCTTTGGCATTGCAAACATTAGACTTTGGGGATCTGATGTATCGGCAATTAATCGACCGGGGCGTCCATATAAACCAAAAGTATCAAACACCGGGAACAGCCAGCGGAGCATCATTTCAAACCCGGTTACAGCGGGATGAACTTCAGGCATAACGAACACGAAACCTTCGGTCGTTGAGGGGGGGTTGGAGTGAATTGTTATCGATCCCTCGACTTTGACGAGGGTCGAGGCATCTATGAGTGGCTTCGATTGTGGGTAGATGGCAAATGCTGAATATGCGTCTGTAATCGTAGCAATTGGACGCACTTTTTTCGTTTTCTTTGTGTCGTAAAATTTGATATCTCCTTTCAAGATAGGAGGTCTTGACCGATCGTATGCAGACTTCTTCTTGTTGAGCTGTTTCTGCAGCTTCTGGACCTCCTTTTCATCTGGTGGAGTAATAACACACCAACAGCGTCGCCACGGTGTCCCGGCACCGAATCTCACTCTTGCCCAGTCCTCTGACCTGAGCTTTGAGCGCTCCATTATTATGTTAATGTTATTCAAAGCCTTCCCTTTTCCAGCTATCAATGCGCCCGTGTAAGCCTCTTGTAATGTGGCATGCTCAAACATTGCAAGCCGAATGCCTGCGGTCCATTGGACTAAAGAATGGTGTGAGTTGAAATGTAGGAGATACCGGTTTTTACCGGCTGTAGAAATGCTGAGGACATTTTGCAATGGCGCTTCGTTGTCTGATCGCGTTGGAAGTGATTCGATCTAGATTTGTCAGAAATCAAGCAAACCCTGGATTTTGAGATGTTTACCATTTTAATTGATGCGTCTGTCAAATTGATGAATTTGGGGAGAACCTCCCCATCTTGGCCTGCGGCATCTAGTTCTGCGGCGTCCCACAGCGAAAGAACAGTTCCTACTAGCTGTGCGAAGCATTCTGTCCAGGTCCGGTCTGCATTTGCTCTGCCATCTGAGAGAAATTAACGATTGGGCCCAAGAAAACAGAAGGAGATGCTTACGCGTATTTTGATCGTCCAGCTTTAAGAAGTACCCCTCTTGATACAGTTTGTTCCCATGGCTGTTCAAAAAGGTGAAGATTGGCTGGAGCTCAGGCAACGTGTCCTGAGATACATCCATAAGAGGTGGCTGGTATGCTTGGACCATGGACATTGGTCTCGACGGGGCTCGCTCTCGCTGCGCTCTTGGTTGAGGGGAGCTGCCATTCACGTTGTACGGGTGGGTTGATGAGCCCGACGCTTTCGACGAGTCTTGGGAAAATTCTTGTCTAGGTGGTTCGTATTTGAAAGACTCTTGTCTTGGCTGCACAGGAGTCGCTGATACCGGGCTGCTTTGAGAATCTCGATTCGAAAAGTTGGACATAAAAGAGAGTACTGTGAGAAGCCACCATCAGCATTCAGCACGGCCGGGTTGGACGAGCTGCAACTCACCTCGATTGCGGGTCCCCATCTTGGGACCTTCGGGGTAAGTCATAATGAAAGTGGTGGTGTTTAAGGTGCTCGAACTTGCGAATCCGCGCGATCCGGGTGGGCGTTGTCAAAGTATCAACATACGCAAGCGGCTTTCGGGAGGGATGGGAATTGGAGGAGTTGAATTGTCTCTCCAGACAATCTAATAGACAGGACGGTGAGGATGGAGAGGAGAAAGAAGGTAAGAGGAACGCGTAGGACGTGGCGAAAGACGAGAACGAGGAAATGGAGAATTGTAGGCTGAGCTGCTGGTTTGAGGAATGGCTCAATAATTTAACGTTGCTGCGTCACTGCTTCTGAGCGGCAGCCGCGATCTGACGGGCTTGACCCGGGTATCGCGTCCTTAGGTCGAATTTCACGAAACCCCTCCACTCAACATACAGCGATGAGGCTTTCGTGGCGCAGGCAAAAAGAACAAGAACAAAGGCGAGCTGGGCGAGAATATACTATTTGCGACGGGTCCGGAACGGATGGTGATCCTCTCTGGGATCTTGCTCTGGTCTGGCTCGAAACAGGTGGGTTCTGTTGGGTTGATGTTGAAGGCTGATTCATCAGAAGGCTTTTCTATCCTGTCGTATGTGTGTCTGCTGTCTGTCCAGTACTATATGTATCGGCGCATAGCTCTTTTCGGGCCTCCTGGTGACCATACGACCTTCGTATCCGGTCCTTTCTGAAATCGACATCGGCATCGAACGTGCGAAACCATCCCTGTGGACTCTTGGCTTGCTGCTGTACGCGTCATGAGCTTCCATAGCGGCTCGCAGTGCTCGAAGCAGCGTGCACTACCCAGCAACATCGCAAAACAGCTTAAACACTTAAACAAGCCTTCCCATGTCTGTACGACCATTGATTGCCAGACTGCCAGACTGCCAGTGCTCTCCGGATCTCCACCTGGCCGCAGGAACTGGAATTAATACGAGCCTTTTTAGACCTCGATTTCTTGGCGTGCGAAAGCAGTGGCCGTAACAACAATTCAAATACACATTATTGCTACCCTGTTACATGGTTCGTGTTTGAGGAGACCCCGAAACAGTAATGGCCAATTGGGTATGAAATCAACCAACATCATTATTGTGTCAAACATTGGCATACAGGTAGTGCTATTGTTCGATGGGTTGAGGCGTACCAGAGCCTTAAACGCCGTCGTGCCATTGTATATAATTGCTTGCCTCCAGTGAGGATATAGAAAAGAGTTACATTTCCCAAATTCTCACTAGTATCCCGTGGCACAATGTATCGAGTTGTGTCCACCAAATGCAGATTTCAATACGTAGCAACAGTGACAAATTGACCAGTCTGATTTCATAAGTTATATTTGTAGGTAGCTGATTTCTTAATACAGTACTATCAGCGGCGCATATAGCCCTTTTGAAATTCCAAAGTGACATACCAAGTTATAAAACTTTTATTATTTAGGTAGGTAGGTGCTGAACCCCGCGACTAAACCATTAAATCACACCCGAGTGGCTGGTACCGTACCATGTACCGTACTGTAAATTCATCTCTAGCCTAAAGGTCTAATTTACTCACGTCAACTCAAGGAACGCTTTCAGACTTTTCCGGACCTTTTTTCCCCTCACGCCGCTGAATCTTCAGAGCAGCGAAACGCGCCTCCAGATGACCTTGAAATTCCCCGGCCTCCGTATTCCGTCTCCGTCGCCTCCCTTGCCTAGTTCTAAGATAGGTAACCGACGCCTCTCTTTCCAGATAAGGTTTTCTGTCTGTTGGGAGATACAAACTGAGCCAGCTGCTTCACGGGCGCAATTGAGTATCGCAATTCATCCACGACGCTGGGATGAGGAGATCGCTCTTTCACACACAAGCTGCGCGAGCCATACATCATCAACCTCGCAGATCTCTCATTCACAGCACTCCAAGATGTTACCCTGATTTAGCATCCACCTCGACGTCTATCGATGCGGACAGCCCTGCTCTACGCCGAGAAATACCCCCCTTTCGATTCGAAACTGGCATCTCTCTATACGCCAAGCGAACCCCGAGACCCTTCCCTCCGCCCTTCCTCTCTCCCCCCTCTGGCTCGTTTTCAGATCCCCTTAGCACACATCACAGAAGTCGTGACAGGCGCGCATTTGTCAACGGGGAATTAATTCGAGGATATACGAATGGGGATGATGCGGTATATGTTAGCGATCAATTTATAGGAGCAAATGATGGAGTTGGCGCGTGGTCTACACGGCCTGGAGGTCATGCCGGGTTTGTCTCGACTTAGACTCCCACCAAGGAACTTTGACTAAGAATATACAGACTCTGGTCCAGATTGATACTTCACTTCTGGGCTTTGGAGACCGAGCAGGAAGCAAACCAAGTTCGGCCTCCTGGACAAAACTATGAGCCTAAACCCATCGAATACCTCCAAAAAGCATATGAGCAGACGATAGAAGCTACATCACATCCAAATAAGTGGCAAGGGACAACGACAGCAGCAGGAGCGCAATTACATTTCCAACACGTCGATGCAGACCCAAGCGCACCAACCCGTCCGGTATTATACGTCACAAATCTTGGTGATTCCCAAGTCCTCGTCCTTAGACCACGAGATTCCGATCTGATCTATAAGACTACGGAACAATGGCATTGGTTTGACTGTCCACGTCAATTGGGCACCAATAGCCCGGACACTCCTCGCGAGAACGCTGTTATGGACCGGATCGACATTGAAGAAAATGATGTGGTATTAGCCATGTCAGATGGGGTTATCGACAATTTATGGGAACATGAAATTATAGAAAATGTCGTTAACAGCATACGGAAATGGGAAGAGGGTAAGGGTGGCGAGAGCACCGGAGATCGGCGCGGTGGTGCCGGTGGGGGCATGAAGTTTGTTGCTGAAGAGTTGATGAAGGCAGCGAAGGCTATTGCTACCGATCCATTCGCGGAGAGCCCATTTATGGAGCACGCGGTAGAGGAGGGTTTGGCAATGGAAGGAGGTGAGACTTTCACACCACTACGAAATGTTTTCTTACTAACACCTCCGAGGCAAACTTGACGATATCAGTGTCGTAGCCGCTCTGTGCAGAAGCAGTAAGGGATGAGGGTACAGAGCAGAGTGAAGTCAATAATACCCTTTGATGACCCCCAAGATATATACACCTATATCGTGGTGAACGAAAGTTCGCTTCAAAAGCTTATCGATTCGATAGAGCTACTGCTAGCAAGTCAGTATCAAAAGCGACAGAAACACGGCTCGCCCGAAGTATGGAGAATCGAAAGTCCACAATACTATTGGTGAGATCATGGCTGCGGTTGGGGCATCGGAGCATCGACTTGGATCATGCTTGAAATTTCTACCTATGCTCGCGGGGGACAAAACTGAGCGGCATTGGTTCTGAATGTTCTAGGCCGTGTAGAACATTCGGACTCTGCGACATTGATTGCCGCTTTTTGTGTTCAGCGGGAGATATGCTAGGGGGGTTTACAGAAGCTAGCTAGAAACAAATGTCGAATGGCTTGAAATCGCATGTTATGCTACAGTGAAATTGATAAATTCTAGACTTGGCACTAACACCAGCGATAAGATAAGAACCTTAAGTTTTTAAGCGCAAAACATTCAAAATTTACAACCCTGCTGCAACCACTTCACCTATTGCGCCTTGTTATCCTATCCTCCCTCGCAGACCCAGAAAATCTGCGCAACATGCGAGGCAAACGGTCAAAGCAATACAGGAAGCTCATGCAGCAGTATGGGTTAAACTTCGGATTCCGCGAGCCGTACCAGGTGCTTGGTAGGTAGTTGGCATTGCAAACCCTTCTAGTTCCTGGGAAATGCTAACATTGCATGGTATCAGTTGACGCAGATATCCTGCGGGATGCAGATAGATTCAAAATGGATCTCGTTGGAGGTTTGGAGAGGACGCTTCATGGTCAAGTCAAGCCAAGTTGGTAACCCCAAGTTCTTGTCGCAACAGCAACCACTAAACAGAGACAGTGATAACTCAATGCTCGATGCGACATCTCTACGCTGCTGCCACTGAACCAGGCGTCTCATATCTCATTGACAAAGCCAAGACATACGAACGAAGGCGTTGCGGGCACCATCCAGACGACCATCCTACCCCGCTCAGCACGAAGGAGTGTCTTGCCTCAGTAGTCGATCCCAAGAGCAGCAAGACGAATAAAAATCGCTACGTGGTCGCGAGTCAAGAACAAGAGGTTAGGAAGCACATGAGAGGTATCTTAGGAGTGCCCTTGATCTACATAAATAGAAGTGTCATGATAATGGAGCCTATGGCTGGAGCGACGTCCGAGAATAGGGATAGGGAAGAACGGGGGAAATTCAGGGCCGGACTAAAGAGGGGGAGTGGGAGTTTGAAGAGGAAGAGAGAGGATGATGACGATGAATTGAAAGAAGAGGCTGGGACAAGCGACAATCGTGCTGAAGCTAATAAGGCCAAAAAGAAGGGGAAAGGTCCCAAAGGTCCAAATCCTCTAGCTGTGAAGAAACCGAAGAAGAAGACGACGACAGAAGAGGGTGCAGCCCCTTGGAAGGGCAACGACAAACCAGCGCCAGTGGAGAGGTCAACAGATCAGGGAGATGCAGAGTCAGGGGGGAAGCACAAACGAAGACGGAAACATAAGTCTGCTGGCAATGGAGGAGGTGTGGATTCTGTGTTAGCTCAGGAATCATAAATCGTTTCGTGGCGTTGGAGGAGTTCATTTTCGCTCATACCAAAAAGTCGGAGTCAATACCCAGATCGAAAACAATGAATAGCCTGAAGAAAGCATAGCTTATTGGTGATCAGCCTCTTTGTGTTATTGTTGACTAGCGTGTAATATATGCAGGAACATCAGCTCAAAGTAAACTACACTTATTTCCTCATCAACTCCCTGGATCACAGTAATGTAAGTTTAAATTTAAAGCCGTTGGGTTTACCGCAAAAGCCTCCGCCACGAAACGCTCCTAGCCCCACTCGAAAGCCCCTAGCTGTGTGCTACCCCTGCATCTTACGATTAGAATCGACGGCTGACTTTTGTGCCTCACGGCTGTGCAAAGACGTCTCTAGTTCAGAATGCGTCTGCTTCTGACGCCCAAACCAACCTCGTGCCTCACCTCATTGAGCTTCGTTAGCTATAGCCTCTGTCAATTCTATCCTGACATTTTTTGAACTTGAAAACAAAGACACAAGAGCTTTGCGATAGACCTTCACGGGGCGGTGGCCGTGGACGAGCAATATGCCGGAGAGCGAAGAGGCTACCACCACCGCCAGCAAAGAAAAGCCTGAGACAGCTACACCCAGAGCAAATGAGGGTGCAAATGAAGATGTAGCACATGGTTCCACGAATGGTGCCGAGACGAGAGAGCTTGATGACTTTGGCCTACCTGTGAGGAAACGAAAACCGGTCGAGGACGTCAAACCGAAGGATGAACTGAAGAATGATTCAACGCGAACTGGAGGCGATGCTGTCAATGGGAATTCGGCGACGCGAAAAACGCCTGCGGAAATTCGATCTCAGGTACAAAAGGACGAGTCAGAGAGCGGAGATGAGCAATTTAAAGATGCTCTGTCTACACCCAACCCGGAGCCACAAACTCTTCGAGAATCTGTACAGCAAGGCGAACCAGAAGCACGAAATCTGACAGAGACAGTACAGCAAGAAGACCGTTACATCCGAGCTCAAACGACTGTGGAGGAAGTCAAGTCCGAACATAAGAACCCATCCTCTGTATCTCCCATGTCTCCGGAAATAGAGGCAAAGGTTCCAGAGCCACAGCAAGAGGACACAAATGGAAAGGATCAGAGTAGTGGTCATGATATACCGTCGCTCATAAAGCACTCTCGAGGACAAAGTTCGACTGGTCAAGGCGTATCTGAATGGTCACATCAGCAACTGGCCCCGAAAAACGATCAAGTCCAAGAAGCAGAGGAGGACGAATGGCAAGCAATGCCAGCGTTCGCACCTTACGACATGTATGATGATGACAACAAGCTCATTGCTAAAGAAGCAGAGCTCTCAGATGATGAGGCAGACGCCTACGAAGGACTTGGGGGGGCGGGAAAAGGTTACACCAGAGTTCAATTAGATGAAGATGCTCAGTCTGCTACAAGTCTTGATGAAAATACGCAGTATCTCTTCAAGGACGTTAATGGGGGTACCGGTGCTGGTGAAATGGAGGACGAGGAACAAAGAGATGCTCTGTCACAGATGCAAGCTACGAAAGATCTTTTGACAGAAGGCCAAAGAATTGCATACGTTGGCATGACTCGATTAATTCTCTCAGCAATGCTGGCCCAGGCAGAATCCATAGCCACGACGAAAGGCACCAAGAAAGAAATCAAGATGTCAGCGGAAGCTTTACAAATGTGGAGTCAAAAGATGATGGTTCGATTATACGCACATATGGACATCAGTACAGCTGAGCAAGTCATGATCGAGCAGTTGTCTGAGCATGGTGTTGTGCCGGCAGATCTTACTCCAACTCTCATGCAAAATGCTCGAGTGAAGAACCCTATGGCCGAAAAAGAAGCGTCTACAGCCAACCTATCCTCTCCTCGGCCGGGCTCAGTAACATCCCTCGGTGCAAGCTCCAGACAGTCAATATCTTCCAGGCCTTCTATATCCTCACCAAACCTCACACAGACCCCAAACACTCCTCGCCCAGCAGAAGACGAAGAGCCAGCTGCAGCTCCACCCCCTTACCAAGAGCACGAAGGGGAAGATTTACCCGAAGTCCGGACGCCGTCACAACTTCCTACTACTAAGAACATAGACATTGATTTGCGATGGACTGTTCTTTGTGATCTATTTCTGACCCTCATCGCTGATTCAGTGTACGATTCCCGATCCAGAGTCCTACTTGAGAAAGTAGGAGAAAATATGGACGTGTCTTGGCTGGAAATATGTAGATTCGAAAAACGCGTGACAGATGCCTTAGAGATGCAACAATCAGCAGAAAAGGAGAATTGGAACGAGGACGAGCACAAGGAGAGCAGGCGAAAGATGGCGTTGAAGAAGCGCTATATGATGATGGGTCTGGCGACTGTTGGGGGCAGTCTTGTCATCGGTCTCTCTGCTGGTTTGCTGGCCCCCGTGATCGGAGCCGGTCTTGCTGCTGGTTTCACGACGATCGGTGTTGCAGGTACCAGCGGCTTTCTTGCCGGTGCTGGAGGAGCGGCCATTATTACATCCGGCGCTGCTGCGTCTGGTGGTATCATTGCAGTGAGAGCTGCGAATCGACGTACCGGTGCAGTCAAGACTTTTGAGTACAGGCCCTTACACAACAACAAACGAGTCAATTTGATCGTTACAGTATCAGGGTGGATGACGGGAAAAGTCGATGATGTTCGATTGCCATATAGTACAATTGACCCCATTATGGGCGATATCTACTCCGTACTCTGGGAACCTGAGATGCTTACAAGTATGGGAGATACTATTAATATTCTAGCCACTGAGGTGAGTGCAATCACAAATTAATGTGTGGGCTGTTTACTAAAGTCATTACAGGCTTTAACACAGGGTCTTCAACAAGTTCTCGGCAGCACTATTTTAATCAGTTTAATGGCTGCTTTACAACTTCCTGTTGTTTTGACCAAACTTTCATACCTCATCGATAACCCCTGGACGGTCTCGCTCGATAGAGCGAATGCTGCAGGGCTGATTCTTGCCGACTCTCTCATTGATCGCAACCTGGGCACTCGCCCAATTACTTTTGTAGGATATTCTCTTGGTTCAAGAGTCATATTTTCGTGTTTAAAAGAACTTTCCAAGAAAGGGGCCTATGGGCTCGTACAAAATGTTTATTTATTCGGTTCGCCGATTGTAGCTAACAAGGATGAGTATATGAAAGCAAGGTCTGTCGTTGCCGGCAGATTCGTGAATGGATATGCAACGAATGACTGGATTCTGGGCTATCTTTTCCGCTTGACGAGTGGTGGAATAAGCCGTGTGGCAGGCCTGGCCAAGGTAGAGGATATTCCGGGGCTCGAGAATGTCGATGTCACGGAATTTGTCCCGGGACACATGTCATATCGAACTGCTATGCCTCGACTGCTCAGAGAAGTGGGGTGGGTGGTGGAGAGTGACGAGTTTACAGAGATTGAAGATCCTGATCCAGAGAATCACGCAAAGCGCCAACGAGAGCTTATCAATGAAATCGAGGAGGCTCGGAAGGAATTTGAGAAGCAGGAGAAGGAGAAGGAAACGAAAGGCAAATTCAGTTTCTTCGGTAGAAAGAAGAAGGCGGTGGTGGAAAAGAAGGAATGGGAAACATACGAAGAATCTAAGGGGGACATGGAATATGGATCGAGGACTGAAGATGGCCACGGCAATAATCATGGCGTGCTCTTCGACATTGATGCTATTCGTGCTGAACTAGCGAGCGAACAGATGGAAGTGAGAGAGCTTAAATCTACTCTGCCGCCAATGAAACTTGATTTGGCGCCATCTCCCGGATCTCCGAACCCGCGGAACTCGCTGCGAGAGACAAAGAGCTACGACTCAGCATCAATGCTCAAGTCCAATGACTTCAGGTCTTCGCCTTCAGCGTCTCCACGTATAACGTCGCCACGCATGTCGAGCAGCAACGACATTCCTTCTGTCAAGAACCTTGATTTAGACCCCGCTCGATCCAGCACACAAAATCGCTTTGAAGAATATCGAGAGGAAGATGAAATTCAAATGACCTTCGGCGAAGAACCTTTGTACCACGCCCATCCTCAGCCCGCGCCTCTATCCTCGACATCTTCCCTCAACCAATTCCCTCCATCGCCAGCAAACGCAGCGAAGGATGCATCTTCAAGGCCTGAGTTGAAGAGTAGTCAGACGACGCCTGCAATGAACTTGGACCATAACGCTTGGGCGGATGAGGAAGACGAGTTCGGGCACGAGAAAGAGATTCAGATGACTTTTGCATAGTAACGGATTGGATCGGACTGGGAGTTGTTATTATGATGGGCTTTGCTGTTTATAATATCTGCTATTATGGCATTGCGTGCGTGCATAGTCTTGCGAGGGTGGGCTTTTGGGTCGGATAAGAGAGACGGTAGTTTCAACCGGCGCCGAGGAGGAATGTCTTCTTGTATTTGATTGAGTAATGACATATACGTTGAGGATGCTCACGGTGGTTCTCTATTACTTACCAAGCTCATTTTGAAACCTTCGAGTGCGGAGGCCCATCAGTGTGGACTTACACATTTCCCAGTCTCTTTGTCAGATTCGTGTGGTTTCTCTCTTCAGCTGCTTCGAAGTTCCGTTGTCTTCAAAGGGTTATCGCATGCTGCTTATCTTCCGGTGTCGACCATCGCCGAAAAGGAACAGCTCTCCACAGCGTTCCTACCTTTCGAATGTTTCAAAGGTGGCAATGTTCTATCTTCCGCGATTACCTGACTCCATTTCCATCACAATCTATCTCCATTCTTTGATTGATACCGCGATAGAGGACCAATGGGGAAGGAGTCAGTTCGCACCTTCCCAATCCCCGACATTTCGTGTCTATCACCCACCCCACCTTGCTTCCTACAACTCAACAACACCTAAATATTTATCCGCTCTCGTTCACGATTACCTTCCCTGTCTCGAAGTCTTGCAGTGCCTCATAGATACTGCGGGAGTCACCGCTAATGCATTATGTTTCGTGCTCATCTAAGTTCTCACACCCACAAATTGTCAGGCATCCTTCTCGGGGGCGGTTCCTCAGGCTCGAGGGAAGGAATCAAAACTCAAATGTGCGAAGTCACTATTGGGGGCGCAGCAAGCTGAGTGATTGCACGCGGTCCTTGTCTTCCAATGGCAGAGGGGTTCTCGTAAATTAGAAGATGCTAACGCCCGTCTTTCAAATGCGCTTTTGAACCATTTAAGACCAAATATACATACAAAAGTTGTTTCCTTGCTTTCAACTCGATGGGATCTCCAAGCTACAAATTCTTAAAACAGGATCTACAGCTCAAGAAGCTCTTGCTGTTGCTACCAAATGTATAGCGCTACTCAAGAAATCCCAAATTGAAACGGTCCACTGGTGGTCCCTCCTTCGTAGCTATTTGCAGCTGGCAGAAGAAGCCTGCGCCTCTCATGCACACAACCACAGGGTCTATTTTAGGGAGGATCACGGGAAAGTGGGGGTTGTGGGGTAGCAGTTCAAGGAGGTAGCGGCGATGAACGGCGAAGCTTTTGATGGTTGCAAGTCACCTGGTAATAACCGCAGGATGGACTTGAGGGTGTTCTGTTGATCCCATTGTGCGAAACTAGCAGAAGTCGTAAATTTGCAGACTTGTTTGGGAATGAATATGTGTGTTTGAAAATTTGATGGTCAGGCATATTCGTCGTGCTCAATTATTCGAATTAATTTACCCATTCTATGCCTTAGTAGATCAGTCAAATTTCGTTCAAATTCCATACACGCTGGACTTGGCCAGGCAACCTGATACATTCGATTTCAACGAGAGCCTCGACCAGGAATCGTTTCCTCCAAGATCTTGCCACTACTTATATTGATTCGCCCCCAACGGCGAAGTAATGTTTGTGATACTGTAGTGGCAACAATCGTCGATCCTTCAGGCTCATACAATCTCTGTCTTAACCGCCAGCGAACGGAGAATCTATACCACCAGTCACCGCAAGCCGCTTGGAATTGTCATCGTCGATTGAGGTTCGGTAAAAAAAAGGAACGTAGTTGTAGCCAGTATCTCTAACCATTTTTAGTCAGCAAGATGAAACCAATGTCACGTCTTGTTGCATGAAAAGTAATGCAGTGTAACTCTCGGTACTTGTCATAACAAATAGTATGGTCACAAAGTGTGGACGAGATGCATGTATTCATTAACGATCCATTCCAGGACATTTATTCCCCAACACTAACCCTCTGTTTAACCCAGTCACTCGCATAAAACAACTTCAAACAACATCCCTCGCAGCTCGCGTGGAGTTTGCAAAAGCTCCCTCCCCAGCACGTGCGGAACATGCCAAAACCCAGCCGAGGGGTTACCAATGGCCACTATCCCACGTTCCCCCGACACAACGGACCGCATTCGGACCTATTATCGTGTCGTCCGAGCCACTAATCATCATGGGCCAACAAACTAATGAAGACAGGTAGTGGATTGGGGAATGAACGAAGGTTCACTTTATCCTGTACGCCTAAAATCGGCCATTTCGTAATCTTGCGGGAACCAACACGCGAGAGAATGATGGAACGTTGGGAGGCCTTTGGACTCTTGGAGAGGCAGGGGACACACCGTTCCATGTGCTTTTGGCGTGTTCTAGAAAGCCTATCCCGCCGGATCCCCGTCTTTTGGGAATACGAGAACTGCACTAACTCTGTTGATCTTGCTAGAGAAGGTTTTTCCTGTGCTTCGGAGTATTTTCCTGGGGAAACTAGAACGTTGTTTGCGTCGTACTGGGGAAATATTGCGGGTCGGAACTTCACATGTCCATCTGGCTCAGTTGTGAGAGTAGAATTATGCTGTGAGCATAATCTTCAGTACTAGAAGTTTCAAATGCGCCATCTGATAAGGGTACAGCGTGCTAGAGAATATCCAGATATCTGAGAGATTGAGACACTGGATGCTTCTGCTGCATGGTGATACAATGAAACACGACTCTTTGACAGATCCGAACACACATGCCTCCTGCAGCTTGACAGTCCTGGTGCGGAGAAAAATGCAACACCAGATTCCATTCCAGAAAAAATAACCGGCAAAATTTAAAAGCAATCATGATGTCCTCAAACATTTAGATTAAGCTCCTGCAGTAGAATGTGGACGTTTATTTTTGGGGCCCACACACGGTTCGGCCTTATGATACCTAAATAGTACTGCTCCGTGGAACACCATGCGGAACATGCAGAATGCAGTTACCGGTGCAGGAGGTTCTGGGAATAGAGCGGTTGCCGTTCCGATTTATTACGGCCCGGAACAGAGGAAAGAAAAACAGAAAAGGAAACAAAATGAGTAACACTCCTTTATTTGAGGAAATCTTGAATCGATTCAGACGTTTAGACTTCTGACGTCCGAAGTGATTTGCTGCAAGCAATGCGGCACAGTCTTTCAAACGGAAAAGGAGGGACGGTAGCTATCTCGCCCGACAGCTCGGAAAAGGCTGCAAGGTTCCTGCAAATTTTTAACACAAAATGCTGGGGCCTGAAGATCTTTTCCCGTGACAGGGCACCGAATGGATTTAAGCGGCATGTCAGCTTACCGATCCTGGCGGGGTGGTCCGCAAAGTGTCAGCCTCGCAACTTGGGCATTGTCATGGCATTATCAAAATGAGCCGATGAAGAGCTGTGAAAGTTGAGGTGCAGAAATTGTCGGAGACCTGCTGGATGACCCGTTCTCTGTCTCGGCACTTGTACTTCTCTTCGATTGCGGAGGCTGACACCAGCTGTTCCGAACCTCCGCATGCGAGGCTCCATGTCGTGCACCGATTGAGTCAGACTGGGACTACTGTCGACGTCGCTGAGTCTCCTGTCGTACTGTTCTTTACCTGTGTAACGTCTCCGTGAATGCTGCCGGACTCGCCCAGCTGGTCTGGGCGATGTGATGAAAAAGATACCCTGCAGCATGATCGGAGTCAACGCCCGCTTTGGTTAAAGCGATCAAAAGTCGACGAAGTCGTCATCCCAGGAGGCTGGGGTTTGAATGCTCGTGCGGTGGATCGCAGCCGCGCAATGATGTTCTTCAGGGGAACAGCTGCTGCAAGACTCCAAGTGGGACTGCTTTTCTCCATGGGATGTCTGTGGGCAAACATTTTTAGAATTCAGCGGCTGTGATCCGAAGTTCCGAGCACAAAGTAATTCTAGGGTTAACAGGTGTCTCTATACCGGTACATGTTGCCAACGTACTACAAGCAAGAGCCTAAGTATGCGTTTAAGAGGGCTGATTTGCGAGCTTTGTGATCCAGGATGCATTTAACCAGAAAACTCTCAACAGAATCCGATACCCAGGGGTCATCGGCCAAGAATCTCCAATTACGCCCTACCTCCACCGCAGGTACCCTCATAGCATGAGATTGCGCAGCATTGTGGTGTCACTTCGACCACCCCAAGAGCCGATCATAGATGATCAAACTCGACGTCTTGGTGAAACTCTCCAACTTTGACAATAATATTGACCCTTTTTCGGTGAAGCCTTCCAAGCGCATAACCGACCTTTTGGTATCATTGCCGAGAGTGCTTGTACCGGACGCTCTTGGGAGCAGGCTCAAATCAACGCAACTATACATTGATATGGCAAATTCAAAACACTTTTCTTTCCTCGCGGGAGTTGAGAGGAAGGATGCTAATACTCAGCCTCGTGTGACAGTCGACTTCCTGGATGCGAACCGCCAGCCTTGTGGGAGGCACGCATCTTGGACCCCAAGGTGGGTGTAAATCCTCCGTCCCATAACGAGGCCCTGAGATCGGTGGAACGATCCGCGATGTATGATGTGCATAACACAGCAGATTTTAACGGAAATCTTGCGACGTTTCTCAATGCCGCTAATGGGTTAATGTTGACGAGATATGATCGAAAGCATGGGTTGTTGTGTTCTGCCCTCTTGGGACAATAGTATGATGTGAGCGATACGCAAGAGCCAGTTGGATTCCTGCACTACGTAGTGATGCATCGCATAACATCTTGCCCAAAGCTTTGCCGCCAGATACACAGGAACCAGAAAATCAGTTGAGGTTCTGGGACAAGCTCATCACGGTTTTACCACAACCCCGCGGCCTGATAGGCCTCTCGACTATCCCAGACGAAGTCGAGAGCCACAACATCAATAGCCATGCCGTGGGAGCTGGAAATTGCTTGCACGATTCATATTACATCTCCAAAGTACGCCTCACGCAAATAAGCGCCAGTACTGAGTCAAGACGTTTTGCCACTTGCACACGTGCCTTGCCTCCGTGTCGCCTGAGCTGGGTGGTACCTTGCAGTGCCTGGTCACTCACGATGCGAACGACAACGGCATTGCCGGTGTGGAGAAAATGGAGCTTTTGTGTTCATCCAATACTACTGATAGAACAGATTGATGCAGAGATACAAAGGAAAGCAGAGACAAACGACACGCGCGTTGAAAGCTGAATTGGATTCTTGGAGGCACAGCATCATCGCAGATACTTCGAAGTAATACGGTACGACAAGGCGATCTACCGCTAGGCAGGCTGCCCCTCGTTGTGCCACCACACCGCAGCAGGCTGTCCGTCATCCTGAGAGGCTGTAATTCCGCCAATTAAGGGGGGCCCACGCTGGCTGCGCTTAGCATGCGCATGCCATTCGACGACGAAAGAGGACTTTTTGACATTATTGATCGGGACTTCCGCGACAGTAATATTATAATCCTGTGTTAAGGGGAGGCGGCAAGGCCGGGATGAGGATGAGCGTAAATTTATTTCGTGGTTCCTGTTCAGTGGCATTCTCGAAAGGAGGGAAGAGTGAGGCAAGAATTGAAAGATTCCCAGCCACCTTGGCCGAGTGCACAGGCTCATGCATGGAACAACAATGGAAGTCTTTCCAGGAAGTCCCCTCAATCCAGGGCACACGACGCTGCAAATCTCGATGGTTTCGGAGCCCAGGCATCGAGATCGACGGGTGCCGAGCAGTGGAGTGTACTGTACCCTATCCGAAAGCTCGTCCACCATAGAGTAACAGCAACTCGAGTGATGAAGAGGGAAAGTCTTCGCCAGCTTATCACTTCTCCTCTTCCTCATCTTCACCCGTCAGGCAAGCTAGCCGTCACAGTCACGCTTCGAATGTTTCCTAGGAGTTGACGACCGGCCCATCAGAGCAGGAAGTGCCACTGTAGCTTCGTGGTAGGCTGTCCCATCCCCGCCCCTGGCCTGACTTGAGTTGAAGCCCGTCCTTTAGCTCAGCGAACCGACTGCTTCAGAAGGCTTCGTCGGCGCTGATTCGAGGGGCTTCTCGGGACCTAGATGATGGCAGCGGTACGGAGGTACCCTGATCGAGGAGTACACGCGACATCACGTCTGCCTCTTGCCTGCCTGCCTCTGCCCCTCGATGTCTCGTTTAGTTCTACCATGGGATACAGTATTCAGCCAAAACTCAGCCTTAAGAGGCGCCTGCAGTACAGTATTATTGCCTCCTCTCATATCACAGATCCAGGCAGCGCGCATTAAACGCGTCAGGAGCCATCCACTGCCGCGCCCAGAAATGCTCGTAAAATATACCTAATAACTGCAAGCATGCAGTCGCCCAGCAGCAGCAGCAGCAATAATGCCCTCAGCCCGCAACCCTCAGCCTGGAACCCAGTCGTAAGGGCCAGGCACAGACTGCGGCCTGCAGGGCAAGGGTACTGGCGGCCTGGCTGTCTAGGATGCGGCGCACTGGCGCGTCGCTAACATACCCCTGGTTTGGTCTCTCACTCTGTCACCCACTTCACTTCTCCCCTCTCCCCTCTCCCTCCCCCACCCAATCCACTTCTAAGGTTCCCAGGCACTTCTCCTCCCTCTTCTGTTGGACAGTGGACACACCTGAACTAAACCTTGTCTTGTTTTATTTCCCGGTCCCTGTTCCTGGAGCTAGGAGACCCGTCGACATGCGTTCCATATGGCCTTGCTAAACCAACCGTGGCCTGGTACCATGATTTGCCTTCTGCTTCTGCTTCAACACCGACCCAAGTGGGAAGTCCACCTTATTCCCCTCCCCAATCAGCCCTCAGCACTTCCGGCTGCCTGACCCTGGTATCCGTCTGGATGGCAGAGGGGCCGTAGGTAGTACCTCCGTCGCCTCTCTATGGATGGTTGACAAACCAGACTATCAAGCAGGCCCACCTATGGCCTTCTCCCAAGGGCCACTACGCGAGGGTTTTTCATGCTCACACTTGGTGGCTTTTCCCCAGTAATATCTTATATGCAGTATCTCTCCTGCCGGCGAAGTACCCAATTTTGTTGCGGAGTCTCATTCATTATCTTACCGTCTCCCCATCTCATTGAACTCTCCTTTAGTGACTCTATTATTCTCTCCTTTCAACGTTCAACGTCACGGCGTGTTTCTGGCAATGGCTTTATGAAACAACCACTTTCGACCACGGGCCTTCGCAACACAAAGTGTCGAAACAAACGCGCCCACTCAAAAGTCTAATTCCCGCAAGACGTCGATCTCAAACCATTTGGCCGGGTGCAGAACTTCCAGCGAGGTCATTAGAATAATACGCGTTGCAATTGCTTTGAATAGAAGATAGCTTCGGTTTCCCGCCTCAAAACTGCTTCTCGACTGGAACACTGTTTTTCAGCTTCATCAAAATGACATCCAATACAACGAAAGCCTTTGGTCAGGGTTTATGCCCAACTCCCTTCCTCCAAGAAGATCTTTTCCCTGCTGAGGGCGGCTGTATGTTATAGTGGACTTCTCAACCTTCCTCGGGTATCTTACTGACGCGTTTACAGTTATAGATGGTAGACTTTGTTCAAGCCTACTCGGGCCGAGTTGTTGTCTACCATGCCCACAGACAGATTGGTTTTATCCTGACCATTTCGCGACTATCACCAATGCCGCCAATTGGGTCAATGTAGTAGGAATGATCTGCTCGATGTTTCTGATAATCTCTTTTATCTTCCTTCCTGTTGAAAAGACACACCGTCACTATCTGAGTGTCTGCTTGGCTATTGCAACTGTGCTCATGCAGGTAAGGACACATAATGCATACACCATAAATCTGTGCTGACCGGTGAAAGCTGGGTTTTATTGTCCCTCTCGGCGCGAAACCGACTCAATGCTTCAACTCGATAACTCCAAATGATATGACCACCAGCAGATCCTGCGCGCTCTCCGGAGCTTTGCTAATAGCTGGAGGTTGGTGCGGTGTGATGTGGGTGTTCTTGCGAGCCGTGGCGCTGCATCTCCAAATATGCTGGCAGGTGGTGATCGGGAAAACATTCATGTGGGGTGCTCTTGCGACTGGATGGGGGATCCCGGCATTAGGATTAACTCTTGCTTTGGTTTTCAGCGGCGTATCCTTCCGATTCGGAGACACTTGCCACATCAATCATAAGAACAGTCTGGCTGATCTGTGGATTCCTCTCCTAGTCTTTGCGGGCAGCACCGTTATCATCCAGTTTGCAACGTTCGGATATTGTATCAAGGTCTACTTGGCATCCCTTGCTGATGATTCGAACACCACGAACAGTTCCGGATTGCCATCCTACACGAACAGCGTTCGAGCAACCATATCGCCAAGGCAGGCGTATCGACGAGTCCGGAGGGTTGTTGAGCTACAATGGAGAGGAATTGCAATTGTTCTCTTGATTATTGCCGATGTAATCTTCTTCGCGGTGGTCTTCGTTTTCATGGATAATAAGGAGGAGAACGTTATCAAAAGTCCAACAAAATCTATTGACTGGCTGGAATGCATAATCAAAACGGGCGGTGACAAGAACGCTTGTTTACCCTTCACGAAATCCATGATTATCAATGAAGCTACCGTCATGTCAGTGCTTCTACTACTTTCGGTTTGTACCCTAGCCTCCTTACTTCACAATTATGCTGACAATTTCTAGCTGAACGGCGTCTGGTGTCTGTTTCTCCTCGGCCGTTTCTCGATGTTTCAAGGCTGGTACGAAATGGTACGGGGCAGAGTGAAGCCCAACAACGAATTCGTCAGCGCAGACGTTCGACAGTTCAAGGATCCCGGGACATATGAGATGCTGGGTAGAGAACGAGATAATGGTAAAACACCCGAGCCACTCGTATCTCAGCCCATCAGCCCTCTGTCGCCTGCTGCTGCTAAAAGTGGTCGGGAGACGCCAGATTACTTTGGGCGTGAAGCTCGATATAAATCACCCTCAAGATCTTTCAGCTCACCAAAGCCTCCGCAAGGCCATTCCCATAGTAACACATGGGATTCGACTACCTCACACGCGCCACCCGCGCAACCACTCCATTACGCGGGGATGGATCCCTTGTCAATGAATAAGATCTAGTCCCTTGCAACGTTAATTTTTGAGTTTGCTCGCACTTCAGCGTTTCTTATTGTTTATATTCCTTGGGAGTAAAAATGGGACGGCCAGTCAGTCATGACCAAGGGAGCCTGGTGTTCGTGGCGCGGGGCATAATAAATACATCTGCAGTTAGGATTTTCGATGAAGGAAAGCAATTGGCTTTCATCAGGTATATGGGTACAATATGGGCGGATAACGTGGCATTGTTGGAACATTGGGTTGTGTGTATGGACGCTCAGAAACGGGCAGGGGTAAATGGAGCATGGCCACAAAAGATCTGAGGACATATTTGTATATAGTGTAACAGAAAACACAAAATACGGCTCACTGTACGTATTATGAGACAGGAATTTATTTAATACCATCTTGGATAAGTTCGCTTGTTTGAGCCCTCACGAGGTACCTGGAAAAGGTAATGTCGGAAAGATAATGACGTTGCATGAGTCGTGCTTCACTTGAAGACAGAGGCATGGCCACTCCTTTAGAACATAATAGCAGTGAATGTCTTGTACTTTTAACAAGTGGAAATGATGATGATGACCTAATCTAAATCTAAAGGGATGTTCGGCCGGTGAAATGATCATCCATGCCGTCACTTGCCGCTACTAAAATTAAAAAAAAATCCCCATTTACCTACAGATAGATCTCCAGGATTGTGCTAAATGCCGTTTCAATCGAGGATAACAAAATCCAATCTCCCATGGCGAAAGCAGTATTTGTATTGTAAAATAGATGATGTTGAGCTGTAAAGCTCTGAAGAGTGGGGGAATCACCAATTTACTCATTGGCTTCGACGCCATAGGCCGCGACGAGGTTTCTCCGGCTTTCCTGGTCCACCATCGCACACTACCACGAGAAGTGGGGGACGGCGGCCCTCTGACGTCCGGTCCAACTGTCACCGAAATCATCATCTAAAAGCTTCTTGACGTTCGTGTAGCTCTTTCTTTCTTTCTTGCTCTCCTTTCTTTATGCTTCATCTTGCCAGTTCATGATACATTCAAAGATGGTTAAGATATTCGACGTCGCGGAGAGTATGCTAAACCCCTCTCAACTTTGACCAATACTGACTTATTGAAGTTGCTTCGCACAACAAACCAGATGACTGCTGGGTCGCGTTGTATGGAGATGTATGGGATGTCACAGAGTTTCTCCCCAGTCACCCCGGCGGGTCCCAGATAATTCTCAAGCTCGCCGGCCGCGACGCAACAGAAGACTACGATCCAATACATCCTCCAGGAACATTAGAGGAGAACCTTAAGCCGGAAGCAAAGCTAGGAAAAATTGACCCCGCGACGTTACCAAAGCCTAAGGCCGACGATGCAGAGAAGGAACAAAAGAGGGAGGGTCCGCCCGATATGCAAACGCTGTTGAACCTGGACGAGATCGAGGAAGTTGCAACACAACAGATCTCGAAGAAATGCTGGGCGTATTACTACTCTGCGGGAGATGACCTGATATCTAAGAGTTTCAACAATCAGGTTTATAAACAGATGCTGTTACGCCCGCGGGTCTTTGTGGATTGCACGAAATGTGACCTATCGACCACTCTTCTCGGGCATCAAGTCGGGTTGCCATTATTCGTTTCACCCGCTGCCATGGCCAGACTCGCGCATCCTGCTGGGGAGCAAGGAATTGCCCAGGGAATCAGCCAGTTTGGAGCGCTGCAGATTATTTCAAATAATGCATCTATGACGCCCGAGCAAATTGTTGAGGGGTCACTTCCAGGCCAAATATTTGGATGGCAGTTGTATGTCCAGAATGAAAGGAAAAAGAGTGAGGATATGCTCGCGCGAATCAACAAGATGGCAGACAAGTTTAAATTTATCTGCTTGACGTTAGATGCTCCTGTTCCTGGGAAAAGAGAACACGATGAGAAGTCCAAAGATGTTGGAGCATCACTTCCGGTTACTTCAGCTGTGAAAAATGGAGAAGGTTCTCAGAGACCCGGCGGTGGTGGAGTAGGCCAGCAATTATTCTGGGGGACTGCTGCGGACTTGACTTGGAAGAATACACTTCCGTGGCTCGCAAAGCACACTTCACTACCTATCGTGTTGAAGGGGATCCAAACACATGAAGATGCGTACCTGGCTGCACAGTATGCTCCGCATGTTAAGGCAATTATCTTATCAAATCACGGAGGTCGAGCTCTTGACACAGCTCCACCAGCAGTCCACACGCTGCTGGAGATCAGAAAATACTGCCCAGAGGTCTTTAGCCGGATCGAGGTCTGGGTTGATGGTGGCATTAAGAGAGGAACAGATGTCGTCAAAGCATTATGCTTAGGTGCCAAGGCTGTCGGTGTCGGTCGAGCCGCACTATTTGGCCTCGGGGCTGGAGGTCGGGAAGGAGTTGAAAGGACATTTGAAAGTAAGTCGAGGTTTCGTACAGCGGCAGGGTTCAGAGCTGATAAACGTGAAGTTCTCAAAGCCGAGGTAGATACTTGCATGAGACTTCTTGGGGTCGAGAAAGTGAGTGAGTTAGGTCCAAAGCATGTAAGTACCCCTAGCTCCCTTACATCATCGTCATCTCACTGGTTTCCAGATAAATTCTCGGATGGTAGAACGCGATATCTATGATGGCAATGCTGGGCTAGAAAAGCTAGGACTGTGGGTGAAAGCCCGCTTGTAGAATCTTACGACAGCATACCCTATACAAAGATCTCAATTTAGATCCAAATCCCCTCATGGCTGGCTATATTTCATCTTTTCACGAAGGGTTTGGGTCTCTCAAGTGAGTGGTAGGGTCATGCGAGACGGTTCAGGTTTTCCTGATTTGGCGTAATACCCATTCCTGCCGTCCAGCGTGGGGCTGTTCGGGTCTGCTTCTATTCCTCCCTATTCTGGTTGCACTCCGTTTTCCTCGCTAACTATGAGCCCAAGTAGAATGCCTGTTGGGTTTGGGTACCCAAGAGATTGCCTACTTGGGCTGGAATGATTAAATGGAAAAAAATGCAGCCCAACTTAGGTTGGGTTGCAAAACAAAAGCCCCAATCTGAATCGAAATAAGTTGTCCAATATCATGGCGTCTGCGAGTACCGTTCGGCAAGAGGCTTGCTGACTACATACATATCTAATACTGTCGGGCGTAGTTATTCTGCATCCTAGCGGCGTGCACACCACTAGGTCTGTAAGGTGACCAATAAACTGAAGCCGAACACCTGTGAGGTAGACGCATGCAACACTATTGAGTTGTCCCTCAAGTTTGGGCTTGTGAGATCCCAATCTTTGGGGATCTAGCACGTGCGAAAAGTTGGGCTGCGATGATAAAATCACCAGAGATTCCCATCCCTCTTGAGCTCAGTCGCAGCTACCAAAATCAAAATTCAACGTCAACTACATCACACCATGTCATCCCGCAACAAACCTAGATCTCAAAGCTCCCACAAAGACAGAGAACCCAGCAAGCACAAATCATCCCGTCACGCTTCTTATACAAACGAAGTGCCTCCAACTCCGTCGCTCACATCGACGGATCAAGCTCGCGATTCAGCTACAGGAAGCAGTCAGCTTCCCGTTACAAACTTCCCACAATGCTCTTCTTACTCTCAAGGAACAACTCAGCGTTATGCTAGCTCATCGGGGTATCAGTCATCTATTAGAGCTTCCACGGATCAATATTCTGACGTCCACAATCAACGATATTCTGGGAACCTGGTGAATCTTCCTTCATCTTCTATGTCCATAGCTCACGATTCTTCCTGGGCGAACCAAGACCCCGACACGTACGAGGGAAACATTCAAGTTTCAGCTACTAACCGCCAAGAGTCCTTTTCGTTTCCTCAAAGAATATCCCAGAAAAATACCAACTCAACGGAGATTGTGTCATCTCTCAAAGCTTCCACAGATCATCATTCTAGTAATCACAATGACAACTATGACGACGGGAAATCTCCTTCATCTTATACAGTCACGGCTCACGATTCTTCATCAACGAATCAATGCAACTCCAAGACTACATATCAACCTTCATATCAACCATCTTATGTGCCCATAGCTCATGATTCATCGATGAATCAATACAATGCCAAGAATTCATATCAACAACCAACATACGGCCCTGACAGAAAAACACCATCGCACACCTCTCCTCCTCCCCCATTATCTACACTCATAGCTTACGATTCTTCATCCGCAAATCAATACGATACCAAGACTTCCTCTGAACAGCCATTCCGTTCAGCAAATGATGTATCATCTTATAACTCCCGATCCGATGTGTCATTATCGAATTCCTACGGCAGGGCGCCACACATCTCTACTCCACCATACTCCTATCCGACAAATTCATATCCTACAAACTCCCAGAACGCTAAAGTATCTTACAATACCGAGCCTTACACTACCCAGACATCCAGTCACACACAGACTTCAAATAATGCACCATTGAATATAAAATCTTTCAGAGAAACTATCCCCTCTCTGAGAACGCAGGAGTCACAAAAAATAGTCCCTGAAGGGCCTACCGGATACGTACTCTCGGGTGCCGATATATGTCCCTTAGCAGAGGAATTCATAGAGCACCTGTGCGCTGAGCTTCGATCCAATGTATACTTTGACACACTCAAGCAACGAGTCCAAGATTGCTGTGGCTCACTCGAGCGAACTGCTGCAAGCGAAGCATTGCAAGGTGCCGCCGCCCAGATTGCTTCAGATTTGATAACCAAGATGCCTGGCCCTCTAGATTATCAAGCCCGGACCGCTAAAAATGCGCTTTGGAGGGCTGGAATACCTTCCCAGAAGCTTCGAACGAAAAAAGACTTCGCAGTCTTCATAGGAGATTTTGCAACGATAAACTTGAATGTATTCTATCCACCTGGGGATAGAAGAGTGGGGAAGATCGCGGAAGAGATAGTTGCGCAAAAGTCACTTCTTCCTGCAGTGGCACCGGAACTAAAAGCTGGCATGAGCAAGCTGGCACTCTATGATATCATTTTTTTATGTGGTAAGCTACCTGGAACTCCAAGACTACTGCCTTTTTTTTATGTCGGGAACTAAGGCGTCTGTTTACAGATAATAGTGGCTCAATGGCAATAGAAGAGGGCGGAAAACGGATTACAGCTCTCAGAGACACCTTGAGAAGGGTTACGAGCTTTGCGACAAAACTGAATCCTGAGGGCATCTCGATTCGTGTTTTGAATCGTACCATCGGCGATGTGGACTACAGAAAGAGTGAACATGAGGTCGAAAAGGCGATGCGGAATGTCAGATATGAGGGCCCTACATTGCTAGGAACCGTGCTTGAATCTAAGATTATATATCCGCTGATCACTAGAAAAGCTTACGACAAGAAGTTGAAGAAACCTGTGATTGTCGTTATTGTCACAGATGGTGAGGTAAGCATAGGAGTCAATGGAAGGCTCAATCCTCCTGCTAATCGACATCTACAAGGCGATGGGAGAGCCGCAGGAGACATTGCGAGAAACTATTTTGGCATGCAAGAGATCGATGCTTTCTTACAACCAACCTCCAGGCTCTACTGTATTTCTCATCTCTCGAGTGGGCAACTCTCCGACCGCTGCTGCCTTTCTGGAAAGTTTGAGCGCTGATCTTGAAATTGGATCAATGGTGTACTCGTCTGAGAAGGACCTTTTAATGAAACGAGAGGTGTTTCAAAGAACTGGAGATGATGCGGCTTATACTGGTTTGGTGCGTATGCGTGCGATTGTTGATATCGATATGCTAATTTGAGGTCAACAGCTCGTACAGCTATTTCTTTCTGCCCTCCAGGCAGCTGTTACCAGCCGAGTTCCTTGATTTAGGAGACATGGTGGAATTTTTGGTCTTTTCCATACCAGAGACTCAATTAACAGCATCACTTAGATATAAGCGCTCCATTTTTGGCAAGTGGAAGTGCCACTTCGTCGGTGAAGTTGACGCCCCCATTTCGTCATGTTCACCGACGGAGGCGAAGATGCCTTGATGTCTAAATTAGGTAGCTAACGAGTGATTTTGCATCTGACTCACCGGAACAGCAGACCTTTAATTGCACAGAATTATCGCATTCTCCGTTGTAATAAAAACAGGCACATGATTTTCGTCGAAGTGTACAGTTAGCTGTTGCGTCCTACTATGTGGAGGCTGAGCTCCTGCCTCTTTCGGCGGTTGTCAATAATTTACCCCACACAGCACAGCCTTGCTCCAGCGGGGACTATCCGAGCTGAACACTGCAGCATTTTTATTCACAGATGGTACGTATGTACGTGCGTTGTGATACCTGGTGTGAGTGTTTCGCAATCTGTCTTCTTGTGCGTATAGGGTACGCCGCGCCCGGATCCACCAGAGTCACCTTTCTTGGTGACTCTTCGCGAGGTACAATTTTATAGCCTCGCCACCAATTTCAAACTGTAGGTGACCAGACTGGGCCGTAGCCTCGTAAGTGGGCTGCGCTTTAGCAGGTGGATGGACCCACGCTTGTCAGCCTCACTTATTGGTCTTGCGTCTATAACAACCTGGAACACCTTACTTCTCTTTATGGCTTCCTTTTCAAAGATTCTGACGGATTATTCGAGCCTAGCAACATGAAGTTCCGGCCGAATATGTGCTGTTCAACCAGTGCTTTCATCCTCGTGCTGACCACTTCACTCCCTACTGCCCTTACCGCACAAATGCAAGGCCATGCCAATGGAAATTTCACATCTCTTTCTGATGCTTTCTGGCAGTTGACCAATCTTACCCTGTTACCAGATAGCAGTCTACATCGTCGACCGCAACTAGGGGGTCAAAATTTTACGCACTGTTGCTTACTGGCCGTCAATGCTTCACTCGAAGTCATCAACGGCTATGTCGTCAAAACACAAACCGACTTCATCAAAGTTTCCGTTTCCGATTTACTTGCTGCGAATGACGCCGGCCAATTTCCTTGTACCGCTCGATGGAGCGGCGATCGGAATGGTGCTCCTATTGTTGAGACGCCTGCTAGCTGGCTTGAATCGACTTGTCCTGGATGGCAGCTCTCTGACACCAGCAAGGGTGACGAATCTCAATGGATCTCACCTTTTGTAGGCTTTATACTACCGGCAGTCGTCTTCTGTCTCACGATACCGCGGCGCCGAAAGCTAGGAGTATGGCGAAAGCTTTTTGTCCAGGACCTCTCGCAGGTGGTATCATGGATTCTGGCCCCAGCATCTATGTTACTCGCTGGTCTCATCGTAGTCTGCGATACAATTATCTGGCTTTGCACATGCTTTGCATTTGCAAGCCCGATGATACTCAGCGGGCTCTACGAAGCATGGCTTGATTACAAAGTCATGAGTTTCTTAACGGAGAAGACGAACAACTTCCGCCTCACTTTGGATATGAGGGCTCGGCTTCTCTTCGTTATTCTGGTTGGAAATTTGGACCTTGAGCCTGAAGTAAGATCTAGCGACACTGAACTTGTTGTTCTAAACAATAAGGATGAAGACGACAACGACCGCTGGCCAAATTACGCACTTAATACTCGAAACCCGAGTTCACCATGGGTTCATATCGAAAACCTTGTCCATCCTCTTCGGTCTTACCGGGATAGTGCCCTGGGAACGCCTCGACAATGGCCGATCCACGATGTGCAATGCTCGCTGCCAGATTGTACCGACTTATACTGCAAGGAAGTTCCGCTTCGACGAGATGAGTACGTCAAAAAGGAAATAGGTCGTACCAAGACTCGACTACGAACGATGCTGGCATGTCAATATTCGTTTGGCACTACGGTTGGAGCACCAGTTGTCTTTTTCTTGGGTGCCTTTGGCTCCACGATGGTCACTACTATTGCAGATATGGGGGATGAGGACACGAGCCTAGCCCTGGCCTTTGGGATGTGGTATATGATCATCCCCCATATTTCCATAATCTCTGGGCTCCTGCTCGCTGGAAATAATCCGAATACCCTCGAAGGTGTTGTTGCCCTTGAGTTTGGAGACGTTGAAGAAGGAGAAGAGAAGTTCGAGGCGAAAAGCTTTGGGACCAAGATTTTTGAGCTGGCGTACGATAGCAGATACAAGCCAACATGGCTCTGGCTGCGAGGACGAAGCAAGCGTGATTGGGTGGAGAAGGTATGGAAGACCTACAAGCTCCGGCCTCCGCCAGGCCACCGCGGTGCTCCCATCCTGGATGAGGATATGGTTGCGCTCAGAGAAGCGACCTCGATGACAATCATGAGCTGGGGTATCGTGCTAGGGATGACTCTGCTTTTAATGGGAGTTCCTTTCATCTTAGCCTTTATTACAGGATTTTTTACACCGCAGGTGGGAGTCAGCTGTCGAAGCTTCACTTTCCTGCTCTACGCCATAGCCCAGCTAAGCCAAATCGTTCTGTGGTTGTGGGCATATGCCGGTGCGCCTACCAAAAACAAAAACCTCTCATTTTTCACCAAGGACGGATACCTAGACCGAAAAGGCTTCTTTACTCCAACCGATGCATCATCGCTATGGTCGAGCGAGACATTCTGGTCGCTGAAATCGCTCTGGGCTCTCATCTGGTACAATCTCGCGCTTATTTTCGGCCTCGGGGGCGTCATAACTGCGATTGGAGGTACGATGATGCAGCTTATGGGTGTGTACACAAGCAATCAGTGCTCCCTCAATGCAGCATGGTGGACGAGACCGCACGGCGATGTAAAGGTCATTTTGAGCAAGAACTATGCGCTGGAGATTGAAGATGCGATGAAGTACTGGATCCCTTGCGCGATTACGGCTATACTCTTCCTTGGCGTTGTGAGCTTTTGTGGTTGGTGGTATCAGAGGAGATTGCGAGGGTTGTTTAGGAATTTGGTGAGTGGGCTTGGGGACCCGAGAATGGATAGAGAAGATATCAGGGCGATTGTAACACCGGAAAGTAGCAGTATTGGACAGCCGTGAATCTTTTTAGCCTGGGGCTAGTGGTGTGGGATCTGGTTTTGATTTGGATAGCTGGCGTTTTTGATAGGATATACCCAGGGCTTTGCATGATCCGGATGGAGTAAACAATTTACGAGAGGTTATGACTAGATATTTAGTGTGTATTCATGTACAGTAACAATTTACTTCCGTCGAAGCTCCACGAGACCTTGCGTGGTTTGAATTTGAATTTGATATCCGGATACTTTTCAACATTAGAGATTAATACCATGCTCGAGCTCCTCGCATTAAGAGACATCAAGAGAGACCTGCCCCCCCTACTGAACCACCATGTACACCCACTTTTCACCATCTACCACGAATCACCAAATCCCGCTGCAGCCGCAACATCATCGGCATTAATCAGATCTACGCCTTCCGTCTTCAATTGCCTCCATATTCCATCCCGAGTGCTGATCGGCCAGCCTGGCTGGTCCCAATATCTCAGCTTAATGCCCTTGGCATGCGCAGTCTTGACTTGAGCTCTAAGCAGTGCTAATTGCGTGTCGTTCATCGATGTTCCAAGAGTTGGGCCTGTTTTTGAGTCAGTACCATTCTCTGGAGCTCGTTCTGAACGAGAGAGAGAGAGAGTATGTTTCAGTCGTGGAAGTCTGTTCCAACTCTCCCGGAAGCACGCTCTGCCTCTTCTTCCAAGTAAAAGGAAAGGAGCGGTCAACTCAAAATAAGGACTCACCAAAAACAGCAGCGAAATCAGCAGACGCTATGGGTGAGACCAGGGATGTGATGTTGGAGAAAGTCGAGTTGAGAGTCGGGATTGGGGCATCCCAGAAATAGTCTCGCTCGGTGACCGGCTGTACTAGATTGAGAGGTGTGTTGCCTGTGCCGATCACGGTTACAGCGCCGGAGGTGAAAGTCGTGGCGTTTACCTTTGAGAGGTAACCGGCGGAACGCCTGGTGATTGTTAGTTACGAGTGTATTGCCAGGTTTTCGTGACTAATTCGACGAAAAATTTAGAGAACGGAGAAAAATGACGCTCGAATTGGTATACAAGATATTGGCTGAACCGCTTTAGATTAGTGATAAAAGTCCCCTAAAAGACTGACACAGACTTT